>OBJA01000157.1_pt1 | contig 66617 bp, 47 predicted proteins | sample 1519751 | NCBI WGS metagenome assembly OBJA01 (sample SAMEA3881238, study PRJEB22517) | soil metagenome | biome: lake sediment; feature: soda lake sediment; material: sediment, water from around vicinity | place: India | collected 2013-12-23 | depth 3 m | reverse complement strand
TCTTCATCTTCCTCCTTCACATATTCTACTTCAATAAAATGCTGGTGTATCAGTTTATCCAGCACATCCGAAAGCTGATCGCGCGTGAAGCCAACAAGGGATGAAAATGTCTGAAGTTTATTCAGCTCATGGCTTACAACTGCCGAAGAACGAGTGCCTTTCAATATATCTATGGTCCGTCTGACCCCCTGAGGTTCCGACATCTCCTGAAGGCAGAAAAGCACCAGGCGGGCAACGGTTTTTTCATAATCAAAGAGTAACTGGTCTAGGATTTTCTGGTCTATGGATTTCATACTATTGGGTTTTTGCCATTGTTCAAGGTTTTTGGTAAAAATAGAAAAAATAAAAATGTATACAAAAAATGATAAGTTTCTGTTAATTATAATCATGATTATTTCCACAAACAACCATAAATTGAAAAAAAAAGTATTTTTGCAGTCTAACTAAAAAAATCAAACAATAAAAAGCCCCTATGATGAAAAGATTTATTTTACTTTTTGTGGTTGCCATGGCAATGATTTCATGCAGCCAGCAGAATACCCAGCAAAATGAGGCGGTAATTGAAGAATACCAGATCTCTGCTTTGGTTTCCGATCCTATGGCTTTTGAAAATCAGGTAGTTCGCCTGGAAGGTGTCATCAGTCACATTTGTCGCCATAGTGGTGACAAAATGCGCGTTGTTCAGGTGGATGATGACGCTTACAGCATCCAGGTAATGCTTGGTGATCTGAAAAGCCAGTTCAACCCTGAAATGGAAGGAAAACATGTAGAACTTGTAGGCACTTTGAAAGTCCAGTTAATGAATCTTGCTTCGCTGGAAGAAGAACATGACCACGAACATGAGGGTGAAGAGGAGGGACATGGCTGCAGTTCAACCGAAGAAGCTATTCGCAAGCTTCAGGAAAAAGGTATCAGCCCTGATCTGAGAGCAAATGTAGAACTGATCAATGTAGAAGTTAAATAAAACTTCTACTTAAAAAAATTAAAAGACTGTCGGTCCAATTGTGGCCGGCAGTTTTTTTTGGGAGGTGTTCATCCCTGGATTCTTACTAAATTTGAGGGCTCAAATTATGCCCTGATGAAATGCTTGTTTTTTTGAAAATTGTGAATAAATGATAAAATGGCGCAAATTGAACCGTGCGGTTCATCGCGATCTGGGATATTTCTTTGTTGGGATGGCTATCATTTATGGTCTCTCGGGCATTGCCCTGAATCATAAACGTGATTGGAACCCCAATTTTATCATAACTCAGCAAACCCATGAGCTGCAGTTGCCTTCAGAAACCCCTGAAAGCCCGCGGGAGCTGGCCATGCATTATCTGAAGCAGCTTAATTTGCAGGACCAGTACCGAACCCAGCTGATAAGCGAAGACAACCTCAGGATTTTTATTCAGGGGGGAAGCATAAACGTGAGTATCAGCAGCGGAACCGCCCAACTGGAGACCCTGCGCAAACGTCCGGTATTCAATCAGATCAATTTTCTGCATTACAATACCCCGCGAAAACTCTGGACATGGTTCAGCGATGCCTTTGCGGCCGGGCTGATTATCCTGGCTATTACAGGCATGTTCATCCTTAAAGGGAAAAATGGCATTACTCGCCGTGGGGCCTGGCTCACAGGATTTGGTATACTGATACCTCTGGTACTGTTGTTTTTGTACCTGAACAGCTAGCAGCTGTCTGCCCTAAATAAGGCCATGATCCTGTAAATGCCTTCAGACTGTTGAGGCTTTAGGGGTGAAAGGGCCAGGTGTTCCCTGCGTATCCGGTTGATGATCAAATGATCTGTTTCTGACAGGGAAAAATGCTTTTTCCAGATCAGCAGAGCAAGGGCCGTTCTCATAAGGGTTGTTTTTACCCGGATGCTGTGAAGCGAATACCGCGAAGGGTGAATATGGATGAAATATTCCTGTTTATTTCCAATTAAAAGTGTCCAGCAGGACCCATCCCTGAGTATGAGCTCCTGGTAGAAACCTTCAGACTGTTGAATCCATGTTACATAATCTTCAGCTGAATCCACACCTAATTTTCTGACCTCTGCGACGATCTCTTCTCTTATGGCAGCAACAGAAAGCTCCCCGGTATAAAGGTCAGACACGGAACTACCCAGCAAATTCAAGGAGGTAAAAAAGTTGTTCAGGGCGCCCTGTTCAGAAGGGCTGTATTGATTAATCTGCTGACAAAGAAACCCCCGGTGATGCTTCCATGCATTGAACCATACCGGGGGTAATGTAGCTGATAATACCATAGGAATGGATTTAATAGATCAAGCTCCTGTCAGGCAATCCATGGCTATTTTCTTTTTAGTTTCTGGGGCTTGATCATGTTTTCAGGAAGCAGCAGCTCGTCAAGTTCCTCCTTGCTAAGGAGCTTTTTTTCCAGGACAAGCTCATACACTCCCCGGTTGGTTTCCAGGGCTTCCTTGGCCACCATGGTACTGGCTTCATAACCCAGAACCGGGTTCAGGGCAGTTACCAAACCGATGCCGTTCATCACCATTTCCCTGCAATGTGCCTCGTTGGCAGTGATTCCCTGTATACAGCGCTGTTGCAGGGTGGTCATGCCATTTTTCAGCATTTCAATGCTTTCAAAAAGACTCTGCACCATGATCGGCTCCATGACGTTCAGCTCCAGCTGACCAGCTTCTGCTGCCATTGTAATGGTAAGATCGTTGCCGATTACTTTAAAAGCAATTTGGTTGACAACCTCCGGGATCACGGGGTTCACTTTTCCGGGCATGATGGAAGAGCCCGGCTGCATGGGAGGCAGGTTGATCTCGTTCAAACCCGCCCGCGGCCCCGAGGAAAGCAAACGAAGGTCATTACATATCTTGGAAAGCTTAACGGCCAAACGTTTCACGGCAGCCGAATATATTACAAAAACTCCCGTATCCTGGGTTGCTTCTACCAGGTTTTCGGCAAGTCTGATGTCCAGTTCAGTGATCTGGCGCAGGTGCCGGGTAACAGTTGCTGAATATTCCGGATCGGCTGTAATACCTGTTCCAATGGCCGTACCTCCCATATTGATCTCGAGCAACAATTTGGAAGTCTCGTTCAGCAATCTCACCTCTTCCTCCAAGGTGGTCACGTAAGCTCCGAAAGTTTGCCCAAGGCTCATGGGAACCGCGTCCTGAAGCTGGGTACGGCCCATTTTGAGTATGCCGGCAAAGGCTTTTTCTTTTTCCTTCAGGCTGTTGATCAGGTTCTGAAGAACCTCTACCAGGCGCTTATTGCTTTTCACAAGGGCAATCTTGGCAGCCGTGGGATAAGCATCATTGGTTGACTGCGAAAGGTTAACATGGTTGTTGGGATGGCAATATTTATAATCCCCTTTCTCGTGACCCATGACCTCCAGGGCGCGGTTAGCAATTACCTCATTGGCATTCATGTTGGTGGAAGTTCCCGCTCCCCCCTGAATCATATCCACCACAAACTGGTTGTGAAAGCGGCCGTTGATGATGTCGTGGCAGGCCCTTACAATGGCATTTGCAATGGGGGTAGGCAGAAGGCCCAAATCGTGGTTGGCACGGGCTGCAGCCATTTTTACTATGGCAAGCCCCTCTATCAGTACTGGGAAAAAGTTCAGGGTAATGCCGCTGATGTTAAAGTTCTCAATACCCCTTAGGGTCTGTACACCATAATATACTTCAGCTGGAACATCGCGATATCCCAGCAGGTCGTGCTCCTTGCGGGTGCGCCCGCTTTCGTACTGGGCGTTCACATTCACCAAACGCATGTTGCTCTGGCGCATGCGCCGGGAAATAACTTTTGAGATCTGCTGGAATATCTTCAAACCAACAGCAGGATGCTGCTCAAAAAGACCAGTGAAATTTTCCTTCGAAAGGCGTAGAACCTTCGTGGGCTTCTTGGCCCGGGAATTGGTGGTATGCGGGGCTTCGGCCATGATGGTGCCTTCCCCGATAAAATCAAAACGGGCAAAAAATGTCAGTCGTTTCTCCTCTCCATAGGGAGTCTTTTTAAACAGTTCAACTTCACCATCGTGAATGATATACAGGTATTTATCTCCAGGGCTATTCTCCTGAAAAAGATATTCTCCCATGCGGTAAGATCTTTCCTCGAATTTCCCGGCAATATAATCCAACTCCTGCTCATCCAGTCGCTGAAAGAGCTCCACCTTCTTTAAGAAGCTGATAATATGTAATTTATCCATGGTACGGCTCATTAATTAAATTTTGTCAAAGGTAAATATTATAATGGCTGTACCAAGGATTACCAGCTGAGGGCATCCAGAAATTCCTATATGGGAACTACAGGGCTTTTTCTTCAGTTTCTTTCGGTGGCACCCACATTCCGGCAGATGAAGGCGTTATTGCTCCATTATGCATATGCACATCCAGTTGCGGGAAAGGAATATTCAGCCCCTCAAGGGCGAAAGTTTTATAAACCTTTTCATTCATAGAGAAAAATACACCCCAGAAATCGCCAGCATCCACCCATACCCTGACTGTCAGATCTACCGAGCTGGTATTGAGCTCCGCCAATGCAATGAAAGGCGCAGGGTCCTTTTTAATGCGGGGATCTTCATCAATCAATCTCTGCAGTACTTCACGGGCCTTGTCATAACTGTCCCCGTAAGCAATGCCAAAAGTCCAGTCAATCCGCCTTGTGGGCTGTACCGAAAAATTTGTCAGTGAGCTGGTAGAAAGACCTCCATTGGGAATGATAATGATCTTGTGGTCGGGGGTTTTTAAAATGGTATTGAAGATCTGGATTTCGCTCACTGTGCCTGAATAGCCCTGGGCATTGATGAAATCACCTACTTTGAAGGGTTTGAAAACCAGGATAATCACTCCCCCGGCAAAATTCTGCAAGGTGCCTGATAGAGCCAGACCTACTGCCAGACCCGCAGCCCCCAGAATGGCTATAAAGGAAGTCATTTCTACTCCCACCATACCCATAACGCTGATGATCAGCAAGACTTTCAGCAAAATCGATATTCCTGACTTTGCAAACGAGCGGATGGACTCATCCATCTTGTTCATGCGCCCGGAGATCCAAACCGAAAACCACGAGATTAGCCTAAGCCCTACAAGCAAGACCAGGAGCGCGCCCAGCAAGCGAGGACCATACATCATGAGGAATGCAGAAATTTGGTTAATCATACTTCTTGTTGTTTTTTGTAAGGGTTTAAGAGATAGTTTATTCAAATTTATGAAATTATTTTATATTAAATATCATCCAAAATTAATTCAGAAAGTTTCGGATTTTTTCGGATTGAGATTTACTAACCCGAAATACTAAAAATTATATCTTTGTTTTAAAAATATTAAAATTACTCCTTCAAGGGATCTATTTATTTTTTAAACGACAGAACATGAGTAACCGGCGGTTGTTTTCCCTTTTGTTCATAATGATCATGATGATAAGCGGTCAAGGATGCAGCAATGAAAATCCTCTGAGGGTTTCTTCTCCTTCGGGCAACATACAGGTGGAGGTATTCACCCTGGGCCAGGGGCAGGCTGCTTACCTGGTGAAGCACAAGGGTACCCTGGTTCTTGACACCTCAATGGTAGGGTTTGATTTTCTGGATGCACCCATGCTGCAGACAGGACTAAACATCATAAATTCCTCAAAGAGCAGTTTTCATGAAGAATGGGAGATGCCCTGGGGTGAGCAGCGTAGCGTTATCAACCAGTACAATGAATTAATTGTCAGTTTTCGTGAGGAGAAAAACCTTAGGCGGGAATTCAACCTGGTATTCAGGGTTTATGATGATGGCCTGGGCTTTCGATTTGAATTTCCCCGGCAGGAATACATGAGAAAGGTGTACATTACAGAGGAGCTCACCCAGTTCAATCTTACTGCCGATCATACCGCATGGTGGCTTCCGGGTGACTGGGATATTTCCGAACATTTATACAGTGTAACCCGCATCAGCGAAATCGACGCTATCAGCAAACGGGATCATCCAAACCTTGCCCAGACCTATATTCCGGTAAATGCAGTGCTCACGCCACTTACCATGAAAACGGACCAGGGGCTGTATCTTAGCTTTCACGAAGCTGCACTAATTGATTATGCTGGAATCACCCTGATGCCCGATAAGGACGATCTTTCCTTCAGGGTAAATCTTGTGGGTTCCTGGCGTGATTATAAAGTAGAGCGCACAACTCCCTTTCATACCCCCTGGAGAAGCCTGCAGATTGCCGAAACAGCAGGCCAACTTATTGAATCCAGGCTAATTGTCAACTTGAATGAACCCAACAAGCTTGATGATGTATCCTGGATCAAGCCCACCAAATATGTTGGTATCTGGTGGGAGATGCACCTTGACAAATCCACCTGGGGCTATGCCGGGGGCCGCCATGGAGCCACTACTGAAAATGCCAGAAGGTATATTGACTTTGCAGCTGAAAATAACATCGGAGCCGTACTGATTGAAGGCTGGAATACGGGTTGGGAAAACTGGATCGGGACACCCGAACGCGAGGGTATTTTTGATTTTGTAACTCCTTATCCGGATTATGATCTTGAGGGGGTGGTGGCTTATGCCCGTGATAAAGGGGTAAAGATCATCATGCACCACGAGACTTCTTCTGATGTACGCACTTACGACCGGCAGCTTGATACAGCCTATGCCCTGATTAAGCATCTGGGGATCAACCATGTAAAGACAGGTTACGTAGGTACCATCATTCCGGAGGGCGAATACCATCACAACCAATGGATGGTGAACCATTACCAGCGGGTAATTGAAACTGCCGCCCGGCACAAGGTAGGAGTCAATTCACATGAAACAATTATGGCAACCGGCTTGCGACGCACCTACCCGAACATTATGGCAAGCGAAAACCTGCGCGGGCAGGAATTCAACGCATGGGCCACCGACGGGGGAAATCCCCCTGAACACCTTCCAACGGTAGCCTTTACCCGGATGCTGGCTGGCCCCATTGATTATACCCCGGGGATCTTCAACATTAAGCTGGATCCATACAGGCCCGACAACCAGGTGAACAATACCCTGGCCAATCAGTTGGCTATTTTCGTGGTAATATACGGGCCACTGCAAATGGCTGCCGACCTGCCTGAGAATTACCAAAGCCATCCGGCTTTTCAGTTCATCCGCGATGTGGGTGTTGACTGGGAGCAATCGAAGGTGCTTAATGGCCAGATCGGTGAATATGTAACCATTGCAAGGCAGGAAAGGGGAACCAGCAACTGGTTCCTTGGAAGTATCACCAACGGGCAGGCCCGCTCTCTTACAATCAAAACCGATTTCCTCGAACCAGGCAAAACATACCTGGCAACCATCTATGCCGATGCTCCTGACGCTCACTGGAAACTCAATCCCACAGTGTATACCATCACACAACGAGAGGTGACAAATAAATCGGAATTAACTCTTGTGCTGGCTCCCGGCGGGGGCACGGCCATTAGTTTTCATATGCAGTGATCTTTCAGCAGAAAGAGTGGGATTATTTTGCGAAATTTGCACTTTCAAACCAGGATTATAAACTATGAGCGACGACAAGAAGATTATTTTTTCAATGGTAGGGGTAAGTAAAATTTATCCTCCCAACAAACAGGTGCTTAAGGACATTTACCTTTCCTTTTTCTACGGGGCAAAGATCGGCATCATTGGCCTGAACGGATCGGGGAAATCCACCCTGATGCGCATTATTGCCGGCAAGGACAAATCCTACCAGGGCAATGTGGTTTTCTCCCCCGGATACACTGTTGGCCACCTGGAACAGGAGCCCTTGCTCGACAACAGCAAAACGGTAAGGGAAATAGTAGAGGAGGGAGTTCAGGAAGTGGTGAATATTCTTCAGGAATATGAAGCGGTAAACCTGAAGTTTGCCGAGCCCCTTAGCGATGATGAGATGGATAAGCTGATCCAGCGCCAGGGGGAGTTGTCCGACCTCATTGACCAGCACAATGCCTGGGAGCTCGATAGCCGCCTGGAGCGGGCCATGGATGCCCTGCGTTGTCCGGATCCCGACAGCCCGGTTGCCAACCTTAGTGGGGGCGAGCGCCGGCGGGTGGCCCTTTGCAGGCTGCTGCTGCAGGAGCCCGATATCCTTTTACTGGACGAACCTACCAACCACCTGGATGCCGAAAGCGTCGAGTGGCTTGAGCAGCATTTAAAACAATATAAAGGAACCGTGATTGCCATTACCCACGACCGCTATTTCCTGGATAACGTGGCGGGCTGGATCCTTGAACTAGATAGGGGAGAAGGTATTCCATGGAAGGGAAACTATTCTTCATGGCTTGAACAAAAAGCCAAACGGCTGGAACTTGAGGAAAAAACCGAAAGCCGCCGCCGCAAAACCCTGGAGCGCGAGCTGGAATGGGTGCGTATGAGCCCCAAAGGTCGCCATGCCAAATCCAAAGCCCGACTGGGAGCCTACGACCGCCTGCTCAACGAAGATGTCAAACAAAAGGAAGAGCGCCTGGAGATCTTTATCCCCAACGGCCCAAGGCTGGGAAGCAAGGTCATTGAAGCAGTGGATGTGGCAAAAGCATTTGGCGACAAGCTGCTGTTCGAAAATCTTAGCTTTTCGCTTCCCCCGGCAGGTATTGTAGGCATCATCGGGCCAAACGGTGCAGGCAAAACCACACTGTTCCGGATGATCATGGGCATGGAACATGCCGATGGCGGCAACTTTGAAACCGGCTCAACGGTCAGGGTGGGCTATGTGGATCAGGCACATGCGGATATCGACCCGGAAAAGAGCGTCTGGGAAGTGATCTCAGGGGGCAACGAACTGATCAACCTCTCGGGACGGCAGATGAACAGCCGTGCTTATGTGGCCCGCTTTAACTTCACAGGGGCCGACCAGGGAAAAAAATGTGGCGTACTCTCAGGGGGGGAGCGAAACCGACTGCACCTGGCCATGACCCTGAAAAGCGAATCCAATGTGCTGCTGCTGGATGAGCCTACCAACGACATTGATGTCAATACCCTTAGAGCCCTGGAGGAAGGCCTGGAAAACTTTGCAGGCTGTGCTGTGATCATCACCCACGACCGCTGGTTCCTCGACCGGGTGGCTACCCATATCCTGGCTTTTGAAGGAAATTCACAGGTAGTATTTTTCGAGGGTTCATACTCCGAGTACGAGGAGAATCGCAGAAAAAGACTCGGAGACCTTACCCCAAAAAGGATCAAGTACCGCAAACTGAAAGCAGATTGATGATCTTTAATCATTGATCTTCATGAAGCCCTGATCGGTGAATTTCAGAAAAGCTTATGCAGTATTTTTCATTTTCGTACCTTTGTGACTTCTATTAAATAATATCAAAATGTCAGGAATTCAGCAACTTTCAATGACAGGAATACCACAGAATAGTATAGCTGACCTGGGGCAACTGGAATCCATTGCCGCACAGGTTCGTCGCGACATCCTTCGCATGGTTTATAATGTTCAGTCGGGTCACATTGGAGGACCCATGGGTTGTGCCGATCTTTTCACTGCCCTTTACTTTTCGGTAATGAAGCACGATCCGCAAAACTTCAGCATGGATGGACAGGGCGAAGACCTGTTTTTTCTATCCAATGGCCATCTTTCAGCTGGCTGGTACAGTGTTTTGGCCCGCAGCGGGTATTTCCCGCTGGAAGAGCTGGCTAGTTTCCGCCAACTGGATTCGCGTCTGCAGGGGCATCCGGCAACCGAGGAAGGCTTGCCGGGCATACGCTGCGCCAGCGGATCCCTGGGACAGGGATTAAGTGTGGCCTGTGGAGCTGCCCTTACCAAAAAGCTGAATGCCGACCCACATCTGATATTTTGCCTGATGGGAGATGGAGAATTGCAGGAAGGCCAGGTCTGGGAAGCTGCTATGTTTGCCCCCGCAAAAAAAATTGACAACCTGATTGCCGTTGTTGACTTCAACAACCAGCAAATAGATGGTACTGTTGAAGATGTCATGCCTTTGGGCAATCTGCGCGATAAGTGGGCAGCATTCGGTTGGACAGTGCTTGAGATGAACGGCAACAAGATGGCTGAAGTACTGGCCACACTTCAGGAAGCAAAAGATCTTTGCGGAAATGAAAAACCCGTGATGATCCTGATGCATACCATCATGGGACGGGGAGTTGATTTCATGGAAAACAACCACAAATGGCATGGAACACCCCCAAATCAGGGGCAGTTTGAAAAAGCCATAGCCCAGATAAAAGAAACTCTGGGAGATTATTAACCCTTTAACATGCAAAAACAAGCTGGTGAATTGAAAAAAGCCATTACCATATCGCTTTTACTCACCGGCATGCATTTTGCCCTGTGGGCTCAGAGGAGTGCTCAGCAAGCTCCCCCTCCAACAGTCTCCAGGATATTGTTCATCTTCGATGCCTCCCAAAGCATGAATGCCCGCTGGCAAAGCGATACCCGTATCAATATTGCCCGCAACCTGCTCTTTGAAATGCTGGATTCCCTGCAGGGAGTGCCCGATGTTCAGCTGGCCCTGAGGCTTTTTGGTCACCAGAAAAACTTCCCACCACAGGATTGCGACGACAGTCGCCTGGAAGTACCATTTGGCAGCAACAACACAGAGCAGATCAGAAACCGCCTGCGGCGCATTACCCCCAGGGGAACAACCCCCATCGCCCTGTCACTGGAAAGGGCGGCCAATGACTTTCCTGCCTGTAACAACTGCCGCAATATTATTGTACTGATTACCGATGGCATTGAGGAATGCGGGGGAGACCCCTGCGAAACTTCCAGGATGCTGCAGGAAAAGGGAATCATCCTGCGACCCTATGTAATTGGCATAGGCCGCGATTTCCGGGATGAATTTGACTGTGTAGGAATTTATTTCGATGCCAGCAGTGAAAGCGAATTCAGGGCAAGCCTGAATATCATCATCTCACAGGTGCTGGGAAAAACAACCTCCCAGATCAACCTGCTGGACATTTATGGCAAGCCTACTGAAAGCAATGTACCGGTGACTTTTTTTGACCGGGTTTCGGGAAAGATCCTCAGCAACATCATGCACACCATGAACCATCGCGGGCTGCCTGATACATTATATATCCTGGATCCCCTGGTAAACTACGACATGATGGTGCATACCACACCTGCTGTTTGGAAACGCGATATTCAAATGGTCTCAGGAAAGCACAATATTATTGCCGTGGATGCTCCAACCGGCTCTTTGCTCCTGCATACCGGAGGTCAGGTTCCGGCCAATTACCAGGCCATTGTTCGCCTGAAGAACAGCCCTGAAACCCTTAAAGCACAATACTTCGGGCATACCGAGAGGTACCTGGTGGGCCGCTACGATATAGAGGTACTGTCAATTCCAAGGATACATATCCGGGATGTGGCCATCGATCAGAACCACCTCACGCGCATAGAGATACCTCAGCCGGGTATTGCCGTAATCAGGCTGGCTTCCCCGGGTTATGCCGTGCTGTTTGAAGAAACAGAAGATGAGATCAATGCTGTATATACCCTGCGCGATTACCAGGTGAATCAAACCCTATATCTGCAACCGGGCAATTACCGCCTGGTTTTCCGCTCGCGCGTTTCAAGCAATACCGGGTTCTCCGTTGAACGAAGGTTCAGGGTTGAATCAGGTGTAAGTGTTTCGGTGAATATCAATTAAACATCTAATAAAATTGAGAAATGAAGGAATACACCTTTAAGGAGAAAAAAGATACCCGTTCGGGCTTTGGAGCAGGTTTACTTGAAATTGGCCGGCAGCGCCCCGAAATAGTTGCCCTTTGTGCCGATTTGACCGGGAGCCTGAAAATGGATGCTTTTCAGAAAGAGTTCCCGGAGAGATTTTTCCAGGTAGGTATCGCTGAAGCAAATATGATGGGCATTGCTGCCGGCTTAACCATTGGTGGCAAGATCCCCTATACCGGAACCTTTGCCAATTTCAGCACCGGAAGGGTGTACGACCAGATCCGGCAGTCCATAGCCTATTCTGGTAAAAACGTAAAGATATGTGCCTCGCATGCAGGGCTGACTTTGGGCGAGGATGGGGCCACTCATCAAATACTTGAAGATATTGGCATGATGAAAATGCTCCCCCATATGACGGTAATAGTACCCTGCGACTACAACCAGACCCGTGCTGCCACAATAGCCATTGCCGACCATGTGGGACCGGTTTACCTGCGCTTCGGAAGGCCGGCAGTTCCCAATTTCACCCCTGCCGATGAACCTTTTATTATTGGTAAGGCCGATGTACTTACAAAGGGAAGTGATGTCAGCATCTTTGCCTGCGGCCACATGGTATGGGAAGCCCTGGAAGCGGCTAAAATCCTCTTTGCTGAAGGCATACAGGCGGAGGTTATAAATGTCCATACCATTAAACCTTTAGATGAAAAAACAGTCATACAGTCAGTAGAGAAAACACGCTGCGCGGTAACGGCCGAAGAACATCAGATCAATGGTGGCCTGGGTGATAGCATTGCCTCAACACTGACGCGTAATTTGCCTGCACCCCTTGAAATGGTCGCAGTGAAGGATACCTTCGGGGAAAGTGGAAAACCTGAAGAACTCATGAAAAAGTATGGCCTGGATGCCGCACATATTGTAATGGCTGCTAAAAAAACCATTGGCAGAAAAAATTAGGGAAACCCAAATAAGGAATGGCACATTATTCTGATGAAGAACTACTGAAGTTGTTTCAGCAAGGTGATAATCCGCGCTATTCCTTCAACCTGATTGTGCGAAAATACCAGCAACCTCTTTACTGGCATATTCGCCGGCTGGTTGTTGTTCACGAGGACACGGACGATATTCTTCAGGATGTTTTTGTTAAAGCCTGGAATGGCCTCCCAAAATTCAGGGGCGATTCCGGGCTTTATACCTGGTTGTATCGCATTGCCACCAATGAAGCCCTCTCTTTTCTGAAAAAGAAAAAAACCCGCTTTTTTCTTCCCCTTGGCGATGTGGAAAATTACCTGAAGGAAAACCTGGAAGCCGACTCATGGGTGGACAGCAATGCCATGGAAAAAAAGATTGCCAAAGCTATCCTGTCACTTCCCGAAAAGCAACGGGTTGTTTTCAATCTAAGGTATTATGATGAGATGAAATACGAGGATATGTCGAAAATTCTGGATACTTCGGAAGGGGCCCTGAAGGCTTCGTATCATCATGCAGTAAAAAAAATAGAGTTAAAATTGAAATCCTGATTAAACCATCATACCTTTCGCTCATCTAAAGATAAAATGGAAATGAAACGCGAATCAAGGGAAAATATCCAAAAGGAGCTCAGGGAGCTGAAAAGCAGCTTGCCGGGATATACCGGGCAGAACGGGCCGCAAGTTCCCCAGGGGTATTTTGATTTGTTTCCCCAGGCTGTCCAGCAAAAGATATCGGCCAGTGAAAACAGATCAAAACCCTCATGGCTTCCGGGTTTTGCAACAGGCAAACTGATTCCGGCAGCCGTATCGCTTGTGCTGGTACTGTCGGTTGTGTTCAGTTTTCTTCTTTTGCATAAGGGAGAAGAACAGGGATTCTTTACCCGGGCAGATGAAGCACTTTTCGAGGATTATTTTGCCTTTGTCCTGGAGAACGACCGCAGCATGATCTATGAAATGAATCCGGAAGCTGTTTTTGAATCAGAAAATATATTTTCCCAGGAAGGGATGGAAGTAGATGAGGAGCAGCTTTTTGAATATGCTCTTGACCTGGCCGAATATCATGGGCTGGATGCCAAAGTCCTGGTTGCCTGGAGACATTGATTATCTGGTTTCACAAAATATTAAACCAACTACAAGCTTAAAATGAAAAAATTATCTCTTCTTATTCTGGTTATTTTGTTAGGTTCGTTTCATGGCTATTCACAGCCCGGGACAGGCCGGGGCCAGCAGGAGCGCATGGAGGCCATCAATGCCCAGCGGATTGCCTTTATCACCGATCGCATGGCATTAACTCCCGAGGAAGCAAGGGTTTTCTGGCCTATGTATAATGCCTATACCGAAAAACGTGATGCCCTGATGCACGATCATGGCCAGCAGGCAGACAAGAAAGATGTCAGGGAAATGAACAGTGCCGAGGCAGCCAGGTTTGCTGAAGCCGAAATCTCCCGCCTTGAGGAATCAGCAAGGCTCAAGCGTGAAGTCCATGAAAGGCTGAAACAAATTATCAGTATTGAAAAAATTGCCCGGCTGTATGAAGCTGAAAAAGAATTCAACCGCATGATCTTTCGCCAGGCGCGCCAACAGCAAAGGGGAAGATAGTTAGTTGTTTTTCATAATCAATCCAAAAAGCCGCCTGGGGTAAAATACAGGCCGGCTTTTTTTTTTTTTGCAACGGGCAGGGTAGTTGCCCCTGTCTTCTCCGGACCAGGGCCGTATTAAATTCGCACCAAATTCGCACCAAATTCGGACCAAACTCGCAGTAAATTCGCGAATTCGCGACTTTGGTCCGAGTTTGGTCCGAGTTTGGTGCGAGTTTGATGCGAGTTTGATAATGCCCGGATCTGCAAAAAAAAGAACAAGCCTGAAACTTACAGGTTCAGGCTGATGTTTGAAAAAAAGAAGGCAAGGGGAGGAAAAAATAATGAATTCAGATCATTTCAAGGGCGGTACGTTTTACCCATCCAACATTGCCGTTGGCCAGCCGTACTTCCATCCATTCGCCCAGCTGGTCGGTGACCCTTACTTTGCTTCCTTCATGGATGACAAAAAGATCGGGGCTATTTTCCCCGGGAGCGCTCCTGGCTGTGATGCGGGGAACAAAAACAATGGCCTCCTGCTGTAAATGCTGGTAGCGATATTGTTTGCTTGCAGCCAAAAGGGAAAGAATTCCCACGAAAAGAAAAGCTGCTGAAAAAGCAAAGGCAATCTTTTTATTCAGGGGAATCCTGGAAAAAAGATAAAAACTAAGGGCGGCAAGAAACAAAACCAGGGCCAGGATGCTGCTGATGGCCCATCCATCAACAGACTGCAGGTTTAAAAACCAGCTCCACCAGCGTTCATAAAAGATCAGGGGTACGGGTTCAATGACATCCACGGTTTGTGCACGGGCCACCTGCAGGTTGTGCAGTATGTCTTCGCTGGAAGGCTGCAGGCGAAGGGCCCTTTCATAATTTAAGATGGCAGCTCCCAGCTGCCGGTTGCGGTAATAGGCGTTCCCCAGGTTGTAATACAATTCGGCTGCCACCATACCATCTTTCAGAACCTGCTCATAAAGCTCAATGGCATATGAATATTCGCCCCGGATGTATGCATCATTGGCTTCCCTTACAAGGTCCCCGGAAGAATCAGCCAGAAGGGAGGAATTTATTCCGGTGAGAAGTAAAAATATAAGGAGTATCTTTCTCATTTCAGCCATCAACGTTTGTTTCTTAATTCTTTTTCCAGTGAGATAATGGTTTCATTGGTTTTTCGGTAAACCTCATCCATCAGGGAGCGAGGATCGCCCGGGGCGAACCTTGCGTATTCACAGTCATCCAGTGCTTCAAGGAACTGCCCGGAAAGGTGTTCTGCCACCTTTTTTTCCTCAAATACTATTTTGATCCTTTCGCGGCTTAGCTGTGCCACCTGGATATTCAGCTTGTCGCCAATATAACCCCAAAGGCTGCGTGATATCTCATCGTAAAAAGCCTTCGGGTTGTTTTCCTTCAAAAATTGCCGGGCCTTTTGCAGACGTTTTTTGGATAGTTTTTCCGCCTGCCGGTTGCGTTGCAATGCCTTGTTTGACTGAAGCATGATCTGCCGGCGCCAATAAACCAGGAAACTGGCGAACATTACAAAAGGAAGGGCAAGCATCAAATAAAACATGTTGCTCCGGTAGAACATTGTCCCCAGGGGCCTTAAAGTGAAAGGGCGGGAAACGATAAAGCGGATGTCGGAACCCACTACGCGCATTTGTTCGCGCAATACTTCCCCCGATGACCCATCCGCCAGGGCAGTTCCTGAAACTTCCAGCACGAAGGCATCCGTGGTTTTGGTAACATATTTCCCGGCAGAAGGATCAAAATACACAAAGCTTACGGAGGGTATTTCAAAAGTTCCAGGTGTGCGTGGGATCAGGGTAAAGTTGAACTCGCGGTTTCCCGAGATGCCCTGATTCGAGCTGCGGATATTATCGGTAAGGCTTGGATCAAATACCTCAAGATTCAGCGGAAAGTTAAGCTGTGGCTTATCGAGCATTCGCAGGTTGCCCCGACCGCTGATGGTGATGGTAAGGTTGGCTGCATCATTAACCCCCAGGGATTCGTGTGAAAGCTTGGCGCTGATATCCAGGTTACCCACCATTCCGCTGAAAGCAGCCGGGCGGTTCTGGCTTGGCAGTGGCTTCACCTGTAGTTGGATGGCGTTGGATACCAATGTTTGCTGCACACTCTGGAAGGCATCGAAGGGGGAGCCCCCGAAAAAATCATCAAACAGGCTTTGCCTTCTGGGAGCCGTTCGTCTGACAAGGGCCTCCACCTCCAGGGGTTCGATGTTTATCTGCCCGCTGCGCTGGGGGAACAGCGCCACGCGGCGGATCTCGGCCACCCGGTAGCTGACCCCGTCAATTACTTCGGTAGTGGTATTTCCTGCATCACCTCCAGAGAGGTTTTCCGACCAGAAGCCCTGGAAGGAGGGTAGCTTTTCGATGGAGTACTGGTTAACGGGAATGCGCGTAAACAAGCGGTATGAAACAATAACCTGTTCGCCCTGGAATGGGTTGGTATTGTTCACGCTGGCCCTGACAAAAATATCCTTTTCTGATGCAGCAGAAGGAGCCGGAGTTGCAGGAGAGGCCCCTGAGGGCTGGCTGCCTGGGGTAGCCTGACCGCTTACCTGAATCAGCAGGGCATTGGATTCGTAAACCTTTCCGTTTACCGTGGCCTTAGCAGGCTCAATACTTAGCCTGCCTTCCTGGCTGGCCTGAAGAACGTATGAATAGGAGTAGGATACCGATGTGGTAACCTGGTTGTTGATGATCTGGGTGGAGGAACTCGAGGATTGACTGGGGCCGGCAACTACCTGAAAACCCGTGAATGCAGGAGGGATAAACTCCCCGGGGCGCGCATCCAGTGAAAAAACAACCCTGAAGCGTTCGCCTGCTGCCACCTGCTGGGGTGCTGATGCAGTAAAGGAAACCTCAGCGGCCTGCAAAACAGACCCCTTGATTGCCAGTAACAGGCTGAAGGTTAAAATGAATTTAAACATATTCATCACTTGTTTACCATTCTTTCTCTACACGTGCCGGAACACGCTGATTATCCTTGTTTATATTCTCCTGTATCTTTTGTTCCTGCTGGTTCAGAGCATTCAGAATGCGTTCGGCATCCTGTGGAGAGAGCTGATCAGGCCTGGGTTGGGGTTGCTGCTCCTGTTCCTGTTCCTGTTCATTTTCATTTTTCTGCTGTTCATTTTCGCCCTGCTGAGGTTGTTCCTGCGGGGGAGGATCCTGCTGCAACTGCAGGGCATAGGCCAGGTTGTGGCGGGTATCATCACTTGCAGGATCCAGCCGCAAAGCATTTTTGTATGCTTCAATTCCCTCGGCGATCTGTTGGTTCTCAAGGTAGGAGTTACCAAGATTGTGCCAGGCGGAGGCCTTTTCCTGATCACCGCCTGAAATTTGGGCCAGGGCCTGGAATATTTCGGCAGCTTCCTGAAAACGCCCCTGGCGGTAAAGTGAATTGCCCAGGTTGAACAATGCCCGCTGATCCTGGCTGTACCCCTCAAGGGCCCGACGGTACATGATCTCTGCTTCATCAAATTTTTGCTCCTGGTACAATTGGTTGCCCTGCCGCAACAGTTTACGGTCAATCTGGGCAGAAGCTGAATGCGCCCAAAGAATTATGGAAAATACAATCAGAATATATCGCAACATAAAAACTTCTTTTAACTGGTTCATTTACAATGACATCAACCAAAGATCTTAAGTTTCTCCAGCCATTTATTCTTCCGCTCAAAAATAAATATTTCCAGCACCAGGAAGATCAGCGCCAGTGCAATAAAATAATGGAACCGGCTTTCGTACTCCGAGAAAACCATGCTTTCAAATTCTGATTTTTCTACACTGCGGATCTCCTCCAGTATGCGGTTCAGGCCCATGTCGACTCCTGATCCATGCTGAAATATTCCACCGCTGGCAGCAGCTATCTGACGCAGGGTATTTTCATCGTATCTGCTCACCACGGTATTTCCCTGGCTGTCGCGCAAAAAGCCGCTCATCTGGTTATTATTGTAAATTGGGATAGGGGCTCCTTCGCGGCTGCCAATGCCCACGGTATGAATAGTAAGGCCCTTTTGTGCGGCCAGGCGGGCGGCTTCAACCGGATCGTCATCATGGCTCTCACCGTCGCTGATCAGGATAAGTACCTTATTGCCAAGATCTTCCTGCTGAAAGGCAGCCACTGCGCGGTGAATGGCAGCGCTAAGGGAAGTTCCCTGCACGGGTACGCTTCCGGTATTTACCGTACGCAGCATGAGTTTCACGGCCGAGCGGTCGCTGGTAACAGGCACCTGGGTGATGGCAGTACCTGCAAACAAAACCAGGCCAACCTGATCATCCCCCAGATTATCGATAAGCCTTGAGACAGCCATTTTGGAGCGCTCCAGCCTGTTGGGGCGAACATCCTCGGCCAGCATGCTGCGGCTTACATCAAGGGCAATGATCAGCTCAATGCCCTGCTGAACGCGGGGCTCCAGCCTGCTGCCCACCCGGGGATTCACTGCGGCGGTGCTCAGAAAGGAAAACGCCAGCAACAACATCAGAAAACGTATCCATGGCCTGCGCCAGGATTTCCAGGGGGTAAGCTTTTCCAAAAGAAAAGGCTGGCCAAACCGCTTTAGTGCCCCCCGGCGAAGGTATTCAGCAAGCAGGAATATTACAATAAATACTGGCACCAGCACCAGCAGGTAAAAATATTGCGGATTATCGTAATGAATGATATTCATAATCATCGTCTTCTTTATGGGTGTGTTCTTAACCAGGTATTTCTGAACACCATTTCCAGACCAAGCAAAAATAGCGCCAGCAACGCCAGGCTGAGATATTCATCGTGCATGGTGGTGAATTCTGTCACATCAATCTTGGTGCGTTCCATCTGGTCAATTTCGCGGTAGATTTCCTCCAGCTTGTTCTGGCTGTCGGCCCAGAAGTATTGTCCCCCGGTCATCTGAGCCATCTGCAGCATCAGTTCCTCGTCAACGGGGATTTCCACATTCTGGTAACGTACCCCAAGGGGGGTTTGGAAAGGGTAGGGGACCGGCCCGCTGCTTCCCACCCCTATGGTATACACCCGCATTCCATACATGGCAGCAATCTCCGCGGCAGTCAGCGGATCGATAGCACCTGCATTGTTGATGCCATCGGTGAGCAAAATGATCACCTTGCTAAGGGCCTGGCTCTCGCGCAGGCGGTTGATGGCAGTGGCCAGGCCGTCGCCAATGGCAGTGCCATCTTCCACCATGCCCGGCCCGGCACCTGCAACCAGCTCCTTCAGACGTACATGATCGGTGGTCAGCGGACAAAGCGTAAAGCTCTGGCCACTAAACACGGTCATGCCAATGCGGTCGCCCGGACGCATGCTGATAAATTCCAGGGCAGTTTGTTTGGCCGATTCCATGCGGTTGGGCTTAAAATCTTCAGCCAGCATAGATCCCGAGATATCCAGAGCAATCATGATGTCGATACCTTCAACGTTTACATCCCGCTCGCGGGATGATGATTGGGGGCGGGCCAGGGCCAGGATCAGCAATGCCAGAACCATCATCCTCAGTATAAATGGAAGATGGATCAGGCGCAGGCGCAGACTCTTTCTCATTCCCTGTAAGAAACCTGTATGGGCAAAACGGATATCAGCCGTCCGGTCATGGTTCTTCCAGATGTACCACGCTGTAATTAAAGGAATTACAAGTAGTAAATAAAGAAAAGGTTTATATGCGAAAACGATCTCGTTCATTTGTTTTCCTTCATTTATTTATTCCCTTACCTGGGCTTTTTGAGCAGCCTCATCGGCTTGATGAGCCTGGGGAATATGATAACGCACAAATTCAATGGCCATTTCAATGGCTGATTCATTTTCCGAATCTTCCGGTATGTGTTTTGCAAACTTAACCAGGTCGGCCTGTTCAAGTATTCCGCTAAGAATGCTGCGCATGTCCTCATCGGGGATTTGCGGCTCCATTGCCAGGATGATCTCGCTGGAAGTCATCTCAGGGGCATTGATGCTGAATCGCTTCTCAAGGTACATACGCAGAATATAAGTCAGCTCGGTATGATATTGCTTGATCTTGCCATTCTGCCAGAGCTTCTGATTGTTGAGTTTCTGCAAACTGGTCAGGGCAGCCACATGAGCCGGAATGTCGGTTTTCTGCCATATATCGTCCTTGCGGGGCTTCTCTTTGCGGTTTTTCAGGTACCTGTAAACCAGCCATCCCGTAACCCCCAGCAGCAAAGCTGCCAGGATATATGGCAGCAATTCGGTGAATGAAACCGGAATCCGCAATATGGGCCTGATATCCTTTAAACCTTCAGCCAGGTCGATTGCCAGAGGAACTACCTGCAGCAAAACCGCATTACTTTCGAAAAACAGTGTATCCCCATTTTCTGCAGAGTAAAATGTGAAGGGAATAATGGGATATAAGCCATCCTTCCAGGCAGTAATCGCATAACTGCTGCTGATTTTCATATTACCTGCTGTAACAACAGTATCAGGCCGGCCAAAAGTTATGATCTCGATATCCTCCGTGAGGGGATTATTGATCACCGGAAATACTACCTGCATATCAGCAGGGACATTTACCTCGAGCAGCAGTTTGCTTTGTTGTCCGGGAACAATGCTGTCGGGCTGCAGGCTTAAGGTTGCCGACTGGGCGCTGACATCCTGTGAAAACAACATGAACAGAAAAACCAGGAGAGCTGTTAAAGACCTGGTCATGTTATTGATTTTATATGCAGTAGGAATATCCATTTGTTAAACTGATGACTTATTTGTTTTTACATTCTCTGTCGGAACAGTTTTTTCAGGGGTGGTACATAATCCATAGCTGTTGAAATTTCCACATGATCCACTCCAGCCTTTGAAAACAGGTTCTTCAGGTATTTTTCCTGCTGCTTGTTCCACTTCTGGAAATTCTGCTGAAATGACTCACTGGATGTATCCACCCAGAAAGTTTTGCCTGTTTCGGCATCCCTGAACCTCATCAGGCCGGCGGCAGGAACCTCCTGCTCCCGGGGATCAAAAACCCGGATGCAAACCAGGTCGTGCTTTTTTCCGGCAATTGTCATGGCATCTTCAAGGCCCCTGTCATTGAAATCAGAGATCAAAAAGGCAATACTACGCTTTTTGATCACATTGCGCAGGTATCGAAGTGCCTCTGCAATATTTGTTCCTTTCTGATCGGGAGTGAAATCAATAAGTTCGCGGATAATGCGCAGAATATGGGAAGTTCCCTTTTTGGGAGGGATAAACTTCTCTATCTTCTCACTAAAAAAGATCACACCCACCTTGTCATTGTTGTTGATGGCCGAAAAGGCAAGAACAGCAGCAATTTCGCTGATCATATCTTCCTTGAGCTGGTTGATGGTCCCAAACTGATTGGATCCGCTCACATCAATCAGCAGCATCACGGTGAGTTCACGTTCTTCCTCAAATACCTTTACATAAGGATGGTTGAAGCGAGCCGTAACATTCCAGTCGATATTTCGGATGTCATCACCATATTGATACTCGCGGACCTCGTTGAATGCCATACCCCGGCCCTTGAAGGCACTGTGGTATTGCCCCGAGAAGACCTGCCGGGACAAGCCCCTGGTCTTGATTTCTATTTTCCGGACCTTTTTCAGCAATTCAATGGTTTCCATAAAAGGAGTCTTTAGGTATCAGGGAACTTCAACCGTGTTCAGGATCTCGCTGATGATATCCTCAGTAGTAACGTTTTCTGCCTCGGCTTCATATGTAAGACCAATTCTGTGGCGAAGCACATCAGCACAAACTGCACGCACATCCTCGGGAATCACATAGCCTCTGCGCCTGATAAAGGCAAAAGCCTTGGCAGCAAGGGCCATGTTGATAGTGGCCCTGGGGGAGCCCCCGTAGCTGATCAAAGTTTCAAATTTGTTCAACTTGAACTGAGAGGGAAAACGGGTAGCAAAAACAATATCTGTGATATAATTCTCAATTTTTTCATCCAGATAAACCTCCCGTACAACAGCTCTTGCTTTGATAATATCTTCCGGCTTGATCACTGCATGGGTGGTGGGAAATTCCTGCAGCATATTTTGACGCAAGATGGCTTTTTCCTCTTCCCTTGAAGGATAGCCAATGATCACTTTGAGCATGAATCGGTCAACCTGGGCTTCAGGCAGGGGATAAGTTCCTTCCTGTTCCAGGGGGTTCTCGGTAGCCAGAACCAGGAAAGGCTCTTCCAGGGGGAAAGTATGATCACCAATGGTTACCTGTCTTTCCTGCATGGCCTCCAATAACGCACTTTGTACCTTGGCAGGAGCACGGTTGATCTCATCAGCCAGGATGAAATTTGCAAAAAGAGGTCCTTTGCGTACCACGAATTCCTCATTACGCTGGCTGTAGATCATCGTTCCCAGAAGGTCGGCCGGCAGCAGATCGGGTGTAAACTGAATACGGCTGAAACGTGCTTCAATACATGAAGCCAACGATTTGATGGCTAAAGTTTTAGCAAGACCCGGAACACCTTCCAGCAAAATATGCCCATTGGAGAGCAAGCCGATCATCAATCGTTCAACCATGGTTTTCTGACCAACAATCACCTTGTTCATTTCCAGGTTCAGGATGTCGACAAAGGAACTTTCCTGCCGGATACGCTCATTGAGTTCTTTTATATCCATAATCAATTGTTATTACATGAATTTATGCTGCAAAAATATTGGTGTTAATCTTCACTTGATTTTTTAGGCAGTTAAAAAATGTTAAACGATTTTTTAAAAATTTATAACTAAAAAGATATTCCATTTACCAGTTTCCTAATGCATAAGCCTAAGTATTGAAGGCTTAAAATTTAGAAAAAAACAGCCATTTCGGGGCAAAGTGATCCTTTGTTATACAAATGGAATTGTTTATCGTTAAAAATAAGACATCAAACAAATTTAAGGAAATATCATCAGAAAAATCAATAAAAATAAGAATAAAAGAATTGTTTTATATATGTTTTTCTTTAAAAATTTGAATATTTCAACCAAACCTCGATAACCAGGAAAATACACCATTTAACCCGAAAATGAAATCCAGGAAAGGTTGCAGTCATCAGGCAATTGAACCAGCTCATTTTTGCAGGAATGTTCTTAATCTTGCTGTTTTAAAACGATACCTGCTGATAATAAAAAAATCAATAAGAATAAACGGCCAGGATTTTAGTTTCTGACTATGAATAAACCTTCATTGGAAAGATATTCAGCCTGCAGGTTTGACCGGCATCATTGAGTAGAAAAAGCATATTCCATTTTGACCTTATAATTAATGTTATGTTAAACTGGTTTTTTAAAAACAAACAGGAGACTGGTATCCAGCCCCCTGTTTGAAGATTATATATTCAGGAAATCAGGGCTCTACTCCTCCTCCCCGAAATACTGTCTGTAGAGTTTCTCGATTGACTGGTACTTTTCAGGTTGATCGGTACGCATATACAACTGCATCAGCGATACAACAACGATTTCCAGATTGGGGTCACCTTCAGGCAGCATATCTTTTGCGCGTTCCAGGTAAGGCTGAGCTTGCAGCCATTTTTCGCGGAAACGTTCTTCATCTTTTGTATATGCTCTGAAATCATGGGTTGCCCTTAGTTTTTGATCAGCTTCTTCAAAAATGCGGATTCCCTCATTGAAATACAGAACTCCCAGGTTGTAAATTGCATCGAAGTAATTGGGATTCAAATCAATAGCATTGTTATAGGCTTTGATGGCCTCATTGAATGCAAATGCTCTTTCTTCCTCGGTGTAGGTTGTATCCTGGGCCATTTTATCATAATTGGCGCCAAATGCAAAGTACAGGTTGGGGTTATCGGGGTCTTTGCTGATTGCCAGGTCTAGTACCTGGGTTGCCTTTTCAATATTTCCGGAGAAAATGTGGATGTTGGCTTCATTAAAGATCAGGTTCAGGTCATCGGGATAACGTTCCCTGCCCATATTGACATATTGCAGACTGGCAACTGTATCTTTCAGCTGCAGTGCAATATTGGACAGTGAACCGTAAATATAAGGCTGATCGTACTCCAGCTCCACAAGCTCAGTATAGTACCTTTTTGCTTCGGGCAGGTTATTGCCCAGTTCAGCAGACAAGGCAGCATTATACAATGTTGTGGTGTCAATTGAACCAAACGATTTGGCCAATTCATAGGATCTCAGGAAGTAACCGCTGGCATCGCGATAATTTTCAGCGGTATAATATTCCACTCCCTGGTTAAACAACAATTCGGACATTACCAGCAGCGACTGTTGAATCTGGATCAGGTGTTTGTTGTTGGTATCCTCCTTGCGGGCTCTTTCAAGTGCCTTTTGGGCAATATCCAGGGGGTTTTCGGCCAGGGCGCGTACAGCAGCATCCTCTGATCCATGGATATCCATGTACAACTGGGCCTGGGTTAGCCATGTTTCAGGGTCGGAATGACTTGCCTGATCCAGCAAGGCAGCATCCATATATTTTTTTGCCTCAGCAAGATTTCCCCTATTAAGCTGGCGCGATGCCCGGCGTACATCACGATGCTGTGCCTGGACCAGAGAAACGGCAAAAACACTGAATATTAGAAGAAAAATAATTCGTTTCATTCTTTCAATTTTTTGGTTATTGATTGTGTTAGCTTAAGATTGAAGTTACAAATGTAATATTTATTTAATTCCAAACAACTTGTTGCAATTATCTTGCCAGAATGCAATTTGTCCCCATCAGATGCTTATTCCTGCTGATCATCCGAAACATCCGGCAGAGCCTCATCTTCTTCTGAACCAACAGTTTCAGGATTTAAAGCGGACTCACCTACCTTTGTAACTGCAGCAATTTTATCATCATTTTTCAGGCTGATGAGCTTCACCCCCTGGGTTGCACGGCCCATATCACGCAATTCAGAGATAGACATGCGGATGATGATTCCCGATTTATTGATGATCATCAGGTCGTCGGTTTCCTGAACATCTACCATGGCGATCAGGCTGCCGGTTTTCTCGGTAATGTTCATTGTTTTAACACCCTTTCCCCCACGGTTGGTAATGCGGTATTCTTCAAGGGGGGATTTTTTTCCGTAGCCTTTTTCAGAAACAACCAGTATGCTGGTCTGTTTGTCTTCAACACATACCATGCCTACCACGGCATCCTCTGCTCCACCCAGGGTAATTCCCTTCACCCCTGCGGCATTCCTTCCAACCGGACGTACTATGTACTCAGGAAAGCGGATTGCTTTTCCGCTGCCAAGCCCGATGAGAATTTCGTTTTGGCCATTGGTGAGCCGCGCTTCAATCAGCTCATCATTTTCACGGATATTGATTGCTATGATCCCATTTACCCGTGGGCGGGAATAGGAAGCCAGGGGCGTTTTTTTGATCACCCCCTGCCGGGTACACATTATAATATAGTTAGTATTTGTGTATTCAGTATCGGTCAGATCCTTTACATTAACATATGCTTTGATCTTGTCATCTCCCGGAATGTTGATCAGGTTCTGAATGGGGCGGCCTTTGCTGGTTTTTGATCCCTCGGGGATCTCAAACACCCGCATCCAGAAGCATTTACCCTTTTCAGTAAAGAACAACAGGTAATTGTGATTGGTAGCCACAAAAAGATGCTCCACAAAATCTTCATCACGTGTAACAGAACCTTTGCTTCCGCGCCCTCCCCTGCTCTGGGTTTTGAATTCAGTAAGGGGTGTACGCTTGATATAACCCATGTGAGAAATGGTGATCACAACTTCCTCGTCGGCAATGGTGTCTTCAATGCGGAAATCATTGGCCGTGTATTCAATCTCGGTGCGGGTTTTATCACCATAACGCTCCTTTATCTCGGCCAGCTCATCCTTGATGATCTGCATGCGAAGATTTTCGTCAGCAAGAACCGAGTTATAGTATTCAATTTTTTTCTGTATCTCGGCATATTCTTCCTTGATTTTATCACGTTCCAGGCCTGTAAGGCGCTGCAGTCTCATGTCAAGGATTGCCCTTGCCTGTATTTCGGACAGCTGGAAATTCTCCATCAGTCCATTTCTTGCCTCTTCGGGGGTGAGCGAGCGTCGGATCAGGGCAATCACTTCATCCAGGTGATCCAGGGCAATCAGGAGCCCTTCCAGAATATGTGCCCTTTTCATGGCCTCGTTCAGGTCGTAGCGGGTTCGGCGCACCACCACCTCGTGGCGGTGTTCCACAAAATGAACAATCAGGTCCTTCAGATTCAGCAACATCGGACGCCCGTGTACCAGGGCAATATTGTTCACGTTGAAAGCACTCTGAAGGGCAGTATGCTGGTATAGCAGGTTAAGCACCACATTGGGCACGGCATCCTTGCGCAGTTCATAAACAATACGCATTCCATTGCGGTCGGATTCATCCCGGATATCAACAATACCCTCAATTTTCTTATCATTCACCAGGTCGGCAGTCTTCTTGATCATTTCCGATTTGTTCACCTGGTATGGAATGGAAGTAACCACGATAACATCGCGCCCACCGGTATTTTCGAAGGTAGCCTCTCCCCTGACTACAATGCGGCCTTTTCCGGTATTATAGGCCTCCTTAACTCCTTCATAACCATATATAAGACCTCCGGTAGGGAAATCAGGAGCCTTGATAAACTTGATCAGTTCATCAATGGTAATATCCTTATTGTCAATGTAGGCAATTACCCCGTCAATCACCTCGCTGATATTGTGAGGGGGCATGTTGGTGGCCATTCCCACAGCAATACCAGAGGAGCCGTTGATCAGCAAATTTGGGATCTTGGCAGGCATAACGGTGGGTTCTTCAAGGGTATCATCAAAGTTCAGCTGGAAATCAACTGTGTCCTTATCAATATCTACCAGGAGCTCCTCGGCAATTTTTTTGAGCCTGGCCTCGGTATAACGCATGGCCGCGGGGCTGTCGCCATCGATACTGCCGAAGTTACCCTGTCCGTCGATCAGGGGATAACGAAGCGACCATTCCTGAGCCATACGCACCATGGCGTCATATACGGAACTGTCACCGTGCGGGTGATATTTACCAAGCACCTCCCCTACTATTCTTGCAGATTTTTTGTAAGGACGATTGCTCAAACTGCCCAACTCATTCATTCCGAACAGAACCCGCCGGTGCACCGGCTTCAATCCATCGCGAACATCCGGAAGGGCGCGCGAGACAATTACAGACATGGCATAATCAATATATGCCGCCTTCATCTGTTCCTCAATGTCAACTTTTAATACTTTTTCTTCAGACATTCTGATTTACAGTGTTTTTGATATTACTGAGTGCTTGATTTGGTAAAGCACGAAATTACGGTTTTTTAACCTATTATTAGCCTTTTAATGGCGTGTAATGACAAGAAATTTCTAACAATTTGAGTTATTATTTGTTAATAAATATACCTTGAAAAGGGCTTTTTGATTAATATTGTATTTAACTTTGAGATACTATTCACTGAAAGACTTATATGGAAGCTAAATTTTCACCCAGAGTAAAGGATGTAATCACCTATAGTCGTGAGGAGGCTCTTCGGAATGGAAACGATTATATCGGTATCGAGCATCTTCTTCTTGGAATTATCCGGGAAGGTGAAGGACTGGCTGTTCAGATATTATCCCAGTTGGGCGTAGACCTGCAAAAGGTAAAAGCTACCATCGAGAGAACCATCAGAGGCAAAGGGCCCAAAAACCGCAGCCTTGAAAACATCCCGCTGGTAAAGCAGGCTGAGCGTGTTTTAAAGATCACTTATCTTGAAGCCAAGCTCTTCAATAGTGAGCTCATCGGTACCGAGCATTTGCTGCTTTCTATCCTGAAGGATACTGAAAACCTGGCCACCAACACCTTACATCAATACGAGGTAGATTACGATGTTGTAAAAGAAGAGATACTGGCCTGGCGAGGCAGTCCCGAAAGCGGTCCTGCTCCTGATTTTCGTGATGAACTAAGCCCTGGAGGCGATGATGACGATATCACAGAAGGAGGAGGAGGAGGCAGTTTTGGTGCCCCTATCAAAAAGGTAGGTGATAAATCCAAGACTCCTGTTCTTGATAATTTTGGCCGTGACCTCACCCGTGCTGCCGAGGAAGACCGTCTGGATCCGGTGGTTGGCAGGGAAAAGGAACTTGAACGGATTGCCCAGATTCTGTCAAGGCGCAAGAAAAACAATCCCATACTCATTGGCGAACCCGGTGTTGGTAAATCGGCCATTGCTGAAGGCCTTGCCTTGCGCATAGTGCAAAGAAGGGTTTCAAGGGCCTTGTTCAACAAACGGATTGTCACCCTTGACCTGGCCAGCCTGGTTGCCGGTACCAAGTACCGCGGGCAGTTTGAGGAGCGCATGAAGGCCCTGCTCAATGAACTGGAAAAAAACCCCGAAGTGATCCTCTTCATTGATGAGATCCATACCATAGTTGGTGCCGGGGGAGCCTCAGGATCTCTTGATGCCTCAAATATGTTCAAGCCGGCGCTTGCCCGGGGCGATATCCAATGCATCGGGGCAACCACCCTTGATGAATACCGCCAGCATATTGAAAAAGACGGAGCCCTGGAACGCCGCTTCCAGAAGATCATCATCGATCCCACCACGGCTGAAGAAACCATGCAGATACTTCACAACATCAAGCAAAAATATGAAGATCATCACCTGGTAAAATACTCCGATGAGGCCATCAAGGCATGTGTATATCTTACTGACCGTTACCTTTCCGACAGGCATCTTCCCGATAAGGCCATTGATGCCCTGGATGAGGCTGGCTCAAGGGTGCACATCACCAATATCCGTGTACCCGAAACCATTATCAACATCGAGGGCCAGATCGACCAGGTAAGAGAGGATAAGACCAGAGCCATCAAGAGCCAGAAATATGAGCAGGCCGCCAAGTTCCGCGATCAGGAGCGCGAGTTGCTTGACCAGCTGGAACGCGAAAAGCGTCGCTGGGAGGAAGAGTCCCAACTGCACCGCGAGGTGGTGGGCGAGCAAAGCGTTTCGGAGGTAGTTTCCATGATGACCGGGGTGCCGGTTCAGCGCATTGCCCTCAATGAAAGTGAGCGCTTGCTGAACATGGAAGCCGATCTGCAGAAGACCGTCATCGGGCAGAATGATGCCATTCAGAAGGTGGTTCGCAGCATCCGCCGTAACCGTGCCGGATTGAAAGATCCCAACAAACCCATAGGCTCCTTTATCTTCCTTGGACCTACCGGGGTGGGAAAAACCCACCTGGCAAAGGTGCTCTCCAAACACCTGTTTGACTCGGATGATGCCATTATCCGTATCGACATGAGCGAGTACATGGAAAAATTCGCCGTTAGCCGCCTGATTGGTGCCCCTCCCGGATACATCGGCTATGAAGAAGGCGGACAGCTGACCGAAAAAGTCCGCCGCAAGCCATATTCCGTGGTACTGCTGGATGAGATCGAGAAAGCACACCCTGATGTGTTCCACCTGTTGCTGCAAATGCTTGATGATGGGCAGCTTACCGATAGCCTGGGAAGAAGAATCGACTTCAAGAACACCATTATCATCATGACCTCCAACATTGGATCACGGCAGCTGAAGGATTTCGGCATGGGGGTTGGCTTCAACACGGGTGCCAAGCAATCTGCCTCCAAGGAGTTTGCACAGGGAGTTATTGAAAATGCCCTGAAAAAAGCCTTTGCTCCCGAATTCCTCAACAGGATAGACGATGTGGTGATCTTTGAACCTCTTGTGAAAGAGCATATCTTCAGGATCATTGATATTGAACTTGAAAAACTCTACAAGCGCATTGCCGACCTGGGTTATAAGGTGAAACTATCGGATGATGCCAAGGAATTTATTGCCGATAAAGGCTGGGATCCCTCCTTTGGTGCCCGTCCGCTGAACAGGGCCATCCAGAAATACCTGGAAGACCCCCTGGCAGAAGAGATCATTCGCCATAAGATCCAGGAAGGAGAAACAATCCATATTGATTTTGACAAAACCAGCCAGGAGATCGTGATACATCCCGGGGAACAACCCGTCGCACAGAAAGATAAACCCTCCGGGGAAAAAGATACTCCCCCGGCCGAAAATGAATAGAACAATCCTTTGAATGCTATTATGAGGGAGTCCAATAATACGGATTCCCTCATTTTTTTTTGCAAAAAAAAAGGGGACCCTTACGGATCCCCTCAAAGTGGAGGCAAACTTATTTATAAAGCAATTTTATAACTTCCCATATCCTTTTCTTCAAAATGCCTGATAAATTCAGCCTTTGCATTATTTTCAGAAATAGCCATGCGAATGAAGATGTCGGCCGACTTGCGGTACTTCATGTCGCGATGGGTGTCCTGCAGCAACAGATAGCTGATGACAATGTTTCCGGCCATTTCAACAAGCCTGCGGGCATGGAAATCTAGATATTCATTGTTTTTGTGATCCATCACCAGTTTTGCCACCGATTCCAGTTCATCGGTAAGCTCCACCAGGTGGTCTTTGAGATGTTCGAATTCAGGATCTACCTCAGCCTGCTGATATTCACGCAGAAGCGACAGGTAGGCTCCATTTCCGATACCCCTGATTGCAGCCACAACCTGAAGCTGTGAAGTACCTTCATAAATATTGGTGATCCTTGCATCGCGGAAAAGACGCTCAACAGGGAAATCCTTCATGTAACCGGCACCACCATGGATCTGCAGGGCGTCGGAAGCAATCTGGTTGCAATATTCACTGGCAAAAAGCTTAAGCAGGGGAGTCAATACATCGGCATAGCGCAGGTGCATTTTATAATCATTGCGCTCCTCGGGCTCCAGCTTGCGGTCTTCCTGGATAAATGTATATGATTTATAAACATCCACATATCGTGCCGTTTCATAAAGCAGGGTGCGGATACCATCAGTTTTTGCACGCATCAGCGAGAGCATTTCATAAATTGCAGGGAAACCGATGATGGGTTTTCCAAACTGTTCGCGCTCGTGGGCATATTTGAGGGCTTCGCGGTAAGCAGCTTCAGCAATACCTACCGACTGTGCACCAACACCCAACCTTGCTGAGTTCATCAACGACATAACATACTTGATCAGCCCCATACGGCGCTCCCCAACCAGCTGGGCAGGAGCATTCTTGAAAACCAGCTCACAGGTTGGCGAACCCTTGATACCCAGCTTATTCTCGATACGGCGGATGGTGAAGGCTTTGTGTTTGCGGTCGTAAACAAACAACGACAAACCCCTTCCGTCAGTGGTACCGGGTTCGGTACGGGCCAGAACAAGCGAGATATCGGCATCTCCATTGGTGATAAAACGTTTTACCCCGTTCAGATACCATTGCCCGGTAGCTTCATCCTGGGTAGCTTTCAGCTGAACTGACTGCAGGTCGCTGCCCGCATCAGGTTCTGTAAGGTCCATGGCAGCGGTGGCACCCTGGTGGAAACGGGGCAGGAATTCCTTTTTGATCTCCTCGGAAGCAAATTCATGCAAGGTTTCAGCGCAATCCTGAAGCCCCCATATGTTTGCAAAGCCTGCATCAGCCCTTGATACCAGTTCGGCAGCCATCACATAGGGCACCATTGAGAAGTTCAACCCGCCATACTCCCTGGGAAGCGACATGCCTATCAGGCCTGCCTTGGTGAGGGTTTCGTGGTTCTCGGCAGTACCACGGGCATATACAACTTCGTTATTTTCAAGAGTCGGCCCAACGGCATCAACCTCTTCGGCATTGGGAGCAATAACTTCCCCACAGATCTCACCTACTATCTCAAGAACCTTATCGTAGCTATCAAGGGTATCCTCAAAATCAGCCGGAGCATATTCGTATTTATCTTTGTCAGCATAATCCTTTTCCTTGAGCCGGATGATCTTTTTCATCCTGGGATGTTCAAGGTGGAATTTCATGCTGGGGTTATCGGTATAAAAATTAGCCATTTTTCTGTATTTAAACGTTTGAAATGCAAGAACAAACCGCTGATTACTTGGAGTTTTTCTTGTAATACTTGATCATCTTGGGAAGTATCTCATCAATGTTTCCAATGATGGTATAATCGGCAATCTGGTTGATGGGTGCTTTGGGGTCATTATTAATGGAAATGATCTTGGCCGATTCACTCATCCCTGCAGTATGCTGTACGGCTCCCGAAATACCACAGGCAATGTAAAGTTTTGGCCTGACCGTTACTCCGGTTTGCCCCACCTGCCTTGCATGATCAACAAACCCTGCATCCACTGCAGCCCTTGAAGCGCCAACTTCGCCACCCAAAAGGTCAGCCAGCTCAAACAGCATATCAAAGGTTGCTTTTGAACCAACGCCATATCCACCCGATACAATGATCTGGGAATTTTTGATGTTTACTTTTTGTTTTTCGATATGACGATCGATGATCCTGGTAACGAACAATTCATCACTCAGGATCCCGTTAAGCTCCACTTCTTTCACAACACCTGTATGGGAATTGCTGAAGATCTCTTTTTTCATTACTCCTTCCCTAACGGTGGCCATCTGCGGGCGGGTGTCGGGATTGATAATGGTGGCAATAATGTTTCCACCAAAAGCAGGACGGATCTGGTACAACAGGTTTTTATATTCCTTGCCGGTTTTGTTTTCCCTATGGTCACCAAATTCAAGGCTGGTACAGTCGGCCGTAAGGCCACATTTCAGGGCTGAAGCAATACGCGGGGCCAGGTCGCGACCCACTGATGTGGCACCAAACAGGGCAATTTCGGGCTTTTCCTTTTCAAACACGCGGATTACGATTTCAGCATGTGGCAGGGTAGTATAGGGATATAGTTTTTCGTCCTGGACAAGGTGCACCACATCCACCCCGTAGGGGAAAACTTGCTGTTCGATGCCATTGAGCTGGTGACCTATACATAGAGCCTCAAGCTTTACGTTGAGCTCGTTGGCCAGCTTGCGTCCCTTGGTAAGCAGCTCAAGGCTCACGTCAACCACGTGCCCATCCTCAATTTCACAGTAAACAAAAATATTATTCATGATTCCGGATTTTTCTGTTTAAAAATTAAATATTAACCGATAACGTGGCTGTCAATAAGCTCCTTCATCAGGGAATCGATATCCTGATCCTGGCTGCTAAGAACTTTTGATTCTTTGCTGGCAAACACTACGTTTTCGATCTTTTTCACTTTGGTAGGTGAACCCGACAAGCCCAGAAATTCAGTATCTGCATCCAGGTCGGCCACGCTCCACTCTTCAATCCGGAGGTAGGGTTTATTGCTCATGAGCTCGGTATAATCCTTTGTTTCTTCCTGCAACTCCGAGACAGTGCGGGCATGCTTGTACTTCATCAGCATCACGGCATTTCGCGGGCGGCAGTTGGCAGCCGAACCATGAACGGTTACCACACAGGGAAAACCTGATTCAACGGTTTCTACTCCCCTTTCAAGTCTTCTTTTCACAATCAGGCTTTCCTTACCAACTTCCAGGACCTCTTCAGCATAAGTGATCTGGGGAAGGTTGAGTTTCTGGGCAACCTGCGGGCCAACCTGTGCTGTATCCCCGTCAATGGCCTGACGACCGGCAATCACCAGGTGATAGGGTTCCAGTTTTTTTATGGCCAGGGAGAGGGCATAAGAGGTAGCAAGGGTATCAGAGCCGGCAAATTTGCGGTCGGTGATCAGGTATCCTTTGTCGGCTCCGCGGTAGAGTGCCTCGCGAATGATTTCGGCTGCACGCGGAGGTCCCATAGTCAATATGATGATCTCTACATTGTCATAATTCTCTTTTATGCGCAAGGCTTGTTCCAATGCCTGGAGATCTTCAGGGTTAAAAATGGCCGCAAGGGCGCCCCTGTTTACAGTACCGTCTGCTTTCATGGCATCCTTGCCAACGTTGCGGGTATCGGGTACCTGTTTGGCTAAAACAACAATTCTGAAATTCATGAATAGGGTTAGTTAATGAAAAATACCGCGCAAAGATAGAAAAATATTTAAACCAAGGAAGCGGTAGTTTTGCATGTTGCTGCCCCGCCTCAGAGTTTTTCAAAACAATCGCCCTGACAGGTGAAACAGTTCTGGATCAGATGGTCGCTGATGCCCATGCTTGCATATCCCCCATCATGATATAAGTTTTGCATGGTTACCATACGCGTATAATCAGAAAATAAGGAAATACAATAATCGGCACAATGGGCTGCACTGGCATTTCCCAGGGGTGACATGCAATTGGCAAAGGAGAAAAATGAATCAAATCCTTTTACCCCTGTCCCGGCTTTGGTAAGGGTCGGGGATTGGGAAACGGTATTGATCCTAACCCGGCGTTTGCGACCGTAATGGTATCCAAAGCTGCGGGCAATGGATTCAAGCATTGCCTTGGCTTCAGCCATATCCCCGTAAGATGAAAATGTCCTTTGGGCAGCTATGTAACTTAGGGCAACAACACTTCCCCATTCATTGATGGCATCCATTTTATAGGCTGTTTGCAATACCTTATGCAAAGAAATGGCCGATACATCAAGGGTTTTGCTCAGCCCATTGTAATCCAGCTCCATGTACGGGTATCCTTTTCTTACATTGGGAGACATCCCTACCGAATGAAGGATGAAATCAAGGCCACCCTTCATAAGATTCATGGTTTCCTGGAAAAGCATCTCCAGTTCATCTATCTGGGTAATATCAGCAGGAATGACCTCACTGCCAGTTTTTTCTGCCAGCTTAAATATATCGCCCTTGCGAAGGGCGATAGGTGCATTGGACAACACAAAATCAGCACCTTCCTGTTTGGCCTTTTCTGCAACTTTCCATGCAATGGAATTTTCATCCAAAGCTCCGAAGATCAAACCTTTTTTTCCTTTCAATAAATTGTTCGCCATTTTTTATCAGGTTTATGGGTTAATCAAAATTCAGAATACCTGCATGGCCACATCTAAGCAACCAGCAGGATTTAAACGGGGAAAACCTTTCCGGAGGGAACTCAGGAATGGTTCATTCCATTAAAGATAAGTTCTTTTGCGGTATTTATCATGGTTTCGCTGGGTTTTTCACCTCCCAGCATTTTGGCGATTTCCTCCACCCGCTCCTGCGGCTGGGTTTTTTTGATGCTGGTTCGGGTTTGGCCGTTTTCAACCATCTTGTATACCAGCAGGTGCGTATTGCCCCTGGAAGCAATTTGGGGCAAGTGCGTAATGGTAATCACCTGCATGTTTCGGGCAATGGTCTGCAAAAGCATTCCAACCCTTGATCCGGTCTCTCCGGAAATACCCGTATCAATTTCATCGAATATGATGGTTGGCAGCAGGTTTTTCCGGGAAATCACTGATTTAATGGCAAGCATCAATCGGGATAATTCACCCCCTGATGCCACCCTTGATATTTCCTGAAGTCCCCCTCCAACATTGGCATTAAAAAGAAAGCTTACTGCATCGGTTCCGTTGGCTGCAGGAACCTCTTTCTGCTGGCATTGCACCCTGAAGCGGGCTGCTGGCATGCCCAGTTTGTGAAGTAAAGATGTGATTTGCCTCTCGAAGCCTGGTATGGCTTTCATCCGCCCTTCAGAAATTATCAGGGCTTGCTTCATCAATTCTTCCCTTTTTTGATGCAATTGTTTTTCCAGATCACGGATTTGTTCCTCCAGGGAATCGATATCTTCAATTTTGCCCCGGTAATCTTCGCGGATCTTTTCCAGGGTTTGAATATCAGGAGCATTATGTTTGAGCAGCAGGCGGTTGATCAGGTCAAGCCGTTGCTGAAGTTGCCCGGCCTTTTCCGGATCATATACCACTTCGGATATCAGGATGTCCATCTCCCGGGCCACATCCCTTGATTCTATCAGCACCGATTCAAGCCGCTGCTGAAGGTCCAGGTATTTTTCGCTGTACCTGGCAAGAGGCCTTATCAGCTGCAACACCTGGTTCAATCCCCCGATAAAGTTCTCCTCGGCCTGATCCATCAGATAAGCCCCTTTCCCCAGGTTTGTTCTGATCTCTTCGGCATGCTGCAATACCTGGAGCTGCTCCTCCATTTGGGCAAATTCTTCAGCATTCAGTCGGGCATTGTCCAGCTCATCAAGCTGAAATCGCAGGTAATCCAGGTCGGAACGCGATTGTTTTTCCTGCTCCTGCATCTGCAACAACTCATTCTTTATCTGGATCATCTGCTGATAAAAATTCCGGTAGGAAGCCACCAGGGAAAAATGTCCTGCAAAGCTATCGAGCACATCAAACTGGAAACTGGTCTCCCCTATCAGCAGGTTCTGATGCTGGGAATGTATATCGATCAGCTGGGCAGCGATCTCCGTCAAAACATTCAGGTTGACGGGGGTGTCGTTGATAAAAGCCCTGGATTTTCCCTGGGGAGTGATCTCGCGGCGCAAAAGGCATTGCAGGTCGTAATCCAGCAGATGTTTTTCAAAAAGATGATTTATGGGAATTTGGCTAATGTCGAAGGTTCCCTCGATAATGCACTTACGCTCCTTGTTCATGAGAACCCGGGTGTCGGCGCGCTGGCCAAGGATCAGCGACAGGGCCCCCAGTAAAATGGATTTCCCCGCCCCGGTTTCACCTGTAATTACTGTCAGCCCCTCCTCAATATCAATATCCAGCTTCTCTATGAGGGCATAATTTTCGATCAGTAGATGTTTCAGCATAAAGAAATATGAAAGGGGTTGATGGCAAAGTTAGCAAAGTTTGCAAATTTTGCATGTACCAAAATGCAGGTACAACTATCTGGAAGGGGTATCGCCACCCTGTCCCATTCTGCGGTATTTGGCGCTGTTGGCGGGATCTATTTCCGAGAGAATGGTAATGGCCTTGTTACGATCCATAGCCGAAGCCTCCGTAAAGAGGTTCACCAGCTCGTCGCTTTTTGCCGTGATGAAAGTCTGCATCAAAAAGCTTCCCGGGCGCTCGCGGTGTGTGCGTTGCAACATTTCAAGGGCATTGATCACCTCTCCGCGGGCAAGATCCATATTCTCGGTCATCCGGTCAAACCCTAGCCGGTGATAGGTATACAATGCCTGGCGTATTCCCCGGTAGGTGTTGTTCAAAAGATTCTCAGCAAGCCAGTAGCGGTTACGTTGCCCCTCGAAAGATTTCCATCCCCTCTCGGGTGCATTCTGAGCCAGGTTCACTATGTTCTGGGCCCTTTCAAAAAAAGGGGTGCCTCCCCCCGGGGTCATGGTTTCAAAGTCAAAACCAATGATCAGGTAAGCATAATAGGCCACAACTGCTGTAAGATTCGACATAAAAGTGTTGTCGGAGTAATCCAGGGGCTGGTTCTCCAGGTAGCGGAAATGAAAATCCCGGTCCTGGTGGTTGAAAACCGGGGTGCTGTAGGAGGTGCGGTATACCGGGCGACGCGACTGCACTTGTATTGTTGCTCGGTATTCGTCGCTGCCTGCCTTCTCGTTGATGGTGATCAGTATGGAAGCTTCAATGCGTTCGTTGGTCTGAAACTGGTATGGAGTCCAGTTGCGCTGGTTCACAAATTCATACAAAGCTGTCTGGAGGGTTTGCATGATCCTTCGCTCGGTTTCGGGCATACCAGGGGTGGATATTGAAATCATACAGTTCAGCTCCTGGGCCCCGGTGGCAAAACTGCCCCAGAGACAGATGAAAAAAACCAGCAGAAACTTTTTCATTTTTGTGGATGTATTAAAAAAGTTTATGGGGATGATTGCCTGAAATATCCCTGCAGATGGTCGATGATATCGGCAGCCACGGCTTGTTTGCTTTTTAAATCATAACGGAGAATTTCATTTTTATTGCTGATGATGCTCACTTTGTTGGTATCGCTGGCAAAACCTGCTCCAGGATCCTTCAGGGAATTCAGCACGATGAAATCCAGGTTTTTCTTTTTTAATTTTTTAATGGCATTTTGTTCCTCGTCATGGGTCTCCAGTGCAAAGCCTGCAAGGACCTGCCCGGGAGATTTTCTTTTTCCCAGTTCAGAGAGTATATCGGGGGTGGCAACAAGGCGGATGATCATTTCCCCGCCAGACAGCTCTTCCTTCTTAATCTTTCGGCTTTCCGGCTTCTGAGGAGTAAAATCCGCCACGGCAGCGGCCATAATGGCAGCATCCGATTGTGGGAAAAGTTCCAGGCATTTGTCAAGCATCTGTGCAGCAGAAGTTACTTGATGTGTGTTCAGATTTGGATGCTGCAGGCTGATACTCACCGGCCCCGACACCAGCTCAACACTTGCCCCTTTTGCAAGCAAAATTTCAGCAATGCTGTAGCCCATTTTCCCGGAAGAATGATTCCCGATATATCTTACCGGGTCAATGGCTTCAATGGTGGGGCCGGCTGTAAGAAGGATCTTTTTTCCGGCAAGAGGTTTTTGTTCAGCAAAAAAATCTTCCAGATGCCCGATAATTACCTCAGGCTCCTCCATGCGTCCGCGGCCTTCATAACCACAGGCCAGGTAACCGCTGGCCGGCTCAATGATGCTGATGTTTTGCCTGCGCAATATCTTCAAATTATTTTGAGTGGCAAAATTGTCATACATCTTGCAATTCATCGCCGGGGCAATAAATATCTTTCTATTGAAAGCCATCAGGGAGGTTGAAAGGGCATCGTCGGCAATGCCGTTTGCCATCTTCCCGATAATATTGGCCGTGGCAGGAGCAACCACAAAGACATCCCCCCAATCGGTCAACGAGATATGCTCGGTGGTATAATCATTTTGGGGGCCAAATACCTGATCGTAAACTTTATTTCCCGAGAGTGACTCCAGGGTCACACGGGTAATGAATTCAAAGGCATTGGCAGTACCCACCACCCTGACGCTGGCCTGGGCCTTGCGCAGCAACCGAATCAGAAAGGCTGCCTTGTAGGCGGCTATTCCCCCGCTTATTCCCAGTATGATGTGTTTGTCCTTGAGCATTTGATTCAATAAAACAGAAAAAGCTTGTCAACCACTACCAGCGGCAGCATGACAAGCTCTTCCCGGAAAATGTTCGCTACTTATTCTTTTCTTCTGACTCGGGAACCCGGTAATAAATATTTCCGCTGGTGAATTCATTGATTGCAATTAAAGTGGGCTTGGGCAGTTGCTCATAATATTTTGCAATTTCAATTTGCTCGCGGTTCTCGAAGATCTCCTCCAGGTTGTCGGTAGAAGAGGCAAACTCTTCCAGCTTGCTGCTAAGTTCTTCTTTCATCTCCATTCCGATCTGGTTGGCGCGTTTGCCAATAATGGCTACAGAATGGTAAATGTTTTGAGTATCCTTATCAAAGCCCCGCAAATCACGGGTGACTGTTGTAATTTCCGATTTTACTTTTTTGTAATCCATGGGATATATTAATTGTTTTCGGTGATTTTTTCAGAAGCTTGCAATCTCTCGATCTCAGATAAAGCAACATCGCGCATGCGGGTTGCCTGGGGCAAAAAGCCGCTTTCCGGGTAAAACCTTACCAGGTTGTTGAAAGCTGGCATTACCTCGCTGTATCTTTCAACCTGCCGGGCGGGGATGCTCATTTCAGCAAAATCAAAATGAGCCTGGACAATATTGAACAGGGCCCGCTCGCGATATTTAGTATCCGGGAAATCGCGGATTAATGTCCTGAAAGTGGTTACTGCAGCACGATAATCCCCGATATTTAAATACAACATCCCGGTTTGAAAATTTTTTTCCTCCAGTTTACCCCTTAATTCATCGATATGAGCGTGGGCATCCTCCACCCTGTGGCTGTTGGGATAACGGTTCACAAAACTCTGAAGCTCCTGAATGGCTTCGCGGGTTACGGTTTGATCCAGGCTGGGGCGAGGCGATTCAAGATATTTGGAATAGGCACTAAGATACACAAACTCCTCGGCGTGTTCGCTGTTGGGAAATGCAGTTGCAAACGACCTGAAGTAATGGCTGGCAAGGGTATAATCCCTTTCCTTGAAATGAGCCATGGCATAATAGTAATTGATGGTCTCGGCCATCTGGGTGCCGCGGTATGCGGGGATAACCTCAGTCAGCAGACCTATGGCTCTCTGGTAGTCTTCGTTCTCGTAATAGGCAATGGCTGCGTTTAGCTTCAGTTCAGGATCTGTGCTTTTCAAAAGCCTTTGGTACTGGCTGCAGGATGCAGTTAACACCAACAGCATCAGGATCATTGCAATACGAAATCTTCCTTGTAATTTCTGCATGAATAATAGTAAAAAAGAATTAGGGTCAGGCAAAGAACGCCACTTTTGGAAATCAATTGGCAAAGGTAACATTTTTTAACTTTTTATTTGACATTATTTGCGGATTTCCCTAAAAATCAAAGGTCTTTCTAAGGGCCGAATAACCCGCTTTGCTCACGGGTATTTTCTTGCCGCTGATCAATATTGCCACCCAGGCATCCCGCGAATAAGCTTCAATACGGCTGACAGCATCAATGGCTACCATACATGAGCGGTGTACCCTTAAAAAACGCCTGGGATCCAGGTGCTCCTCAAAGTATTTCAAGGTCTTTTTTTTCAGGTATTCCTCCTTTGAAGTGGTATTTATCAGCACATAATCATCCATGGCTTCAATGCAGCTGATGTCCTCCTGTGGAATGACATTAATGCGGCCTGATCCGGATTTGGCCACTATTCTTTCGATGAAACCCTTGTCATTCCGATCCATTTCCAGCGCCTTATCAATGGCTGCAGCATCAGCCATGGGGGCCGCGAGTTTTAGCAGGGCTTTATCAAGTGCCTGGTTGAACCGCTCCCTTGAAATAGGCTTCAGCAGGTAATCCAGGGCATTGCATTCAAAAGCCTTGATAGCAAACTGATCATAGGCAGTTGTAAAGATTACCACCGGCAGTTGTTCTGCCTCCAGGATTTCAAGCATTTCAAAGCCGGTAATTCTGGGCATCTGGATGTCAAGAAACACGAGATCAGGTTTTAAATTAAAAATGGCCTTTGCCCCTTCAAAACCATCCTGGCATTGCTCAATGACCTGCACCCTGGGATGATCCTTCAGGTAATGCATGATCAGCTCCCGTGCAGGGGCTTCATCCTCAACAATGATCGCTTTTATATTTTCCATTGGGGTGTTTGATTATTTATAGCAAAAAAGAAGCCAAAAAACTTTAATCTGCCTGTGGCAGATCCAGAGAAGCCATGAATACTCCCTGGTTTGCCTGAACCTGCAGCAACTGCCCGTTGCCATAGATCAGCCGCAGCCTGTTTCGGATATTTTCAAGCCCCACTCCCTCCCCGCGGAACCTGTCAAAAGCCGGATCAAACGGATTTGAAAGCGAAAGCCTGATGCCCTGACGGGTTTCCTGCGAACTAAGTATAATGCTTCCTGCAGCAGAGGATCGCTGGATTCCATGTTTTACAGCATTTTCGAACAAAGGCTGAAGGATCATCACGGGCAACCTGCATTTCAGGTGCTCCTCGGGTATATGAAATTCATAACACAGTCTCTCACCGAAGCGAACCTTTTCAATTTGCAGGTACAGTCTTGAGTTTTCCAGCTCTTCCTTCAGGCTGGTGAGCTGGCTGGCATCCTGCCCAAGGGCATAACGCAGAAATTCCGAAAGCCGGATCACCATGGTCTGAGCCTTTTCAGGTGAAGTAATGGTCAGGCTGCTGATGGAATTCAGGCTGTTATAGATAAAGTGGGGGTTGAGTTGGTTCTTGAGGGCCTGCAGTTCGGTCTGCTGCACCAGCTCCTTCAGGCTGCTCTCGCGACGGGCAGCTTCCTGACTTGCCCGCAGCAAATTGGCTGTAAACATCATAAAAAATACCACCCCTCCCATCAATATTCCATAGAAGGCCCTTAGAATGTAAGAATGCTGAAGAAATACCTGGTAATAATCCCTGGATGGAAACATTAATCCCATCAGGGCAACCGCCACAAGCAACCAAATGGAAATGATCAGTACCAATGCAGCCAGGGCATGCAGGATGATTCGCTGGCCAAGAACCTGATCCCCATCTGAATATCTTACAATAAACCAAAGCGAGAGCATAAACACGGCCAGTATCAGCGATGATAGCAGGGAATCTGTCAGGGCTATTCCAGCGGGTAAACCCTGGTCAAGATGAAGCAAAAGAAAAAACAAAAAGCCAGAAATGGCCCATAAAGAGCCATAGGATATTAAAAAATCCTTTTGCTGAAAAACCTGTTTTAGCATGGCTGTTAAGCAGTTTTTATTTCCCCGCCACCAAAGATAAGAACTCCTTTTATATATAATACCTTATCGGGATTGGTCGCCAGGCCAACATTTTTCTTATAACGGCTGTCGGTGAACCCTGCAAAAATATTGCTGGTATCAATACGCACGGTCCAATCTTCAGGAACGTACAAGGTACATCCTCCAAATATGCAGGTAACATCCAGAACATTATTGCCCGCTGAGAGGTCGGCATGCCTGAAGTTTAATTCTGTACCTCCGAAAATGCAGGTTATTTCACCGCCCTGGAAATTATCGGAATGGATGAATTTATTTCCACCAGCAAAGATATTTACCTCATCCAGGTTCCCGGCAACATCCTGGTTGCTCACGGCCGAATAATCCCGTTTTGGGCGTGAGCGCCTTGGCATCAAAAATACCAGCCCCACAACCAGAAGTAAAACAGGTATGGCCACCTGCATCATGTCGCGAAAATCTACCCTGAATATGTCTCTTGCCAGGAATATGGCTCCGATGCTGAACAGGATGATCCCGGTGGTTTTGCTTCTCTCGGTAAAGATCAGCAATACTCCCAGGGCGATCAGAATGGTCTTCCATGAGAAGAAATAGTAAGGAATGTTAAAGGGAAGAATGTTCATGAACCGGAGCAACAATATGCCTCCAAGGATCAAAAACAGCATTCCCAGGAATTTACGGTTTGAAGTGCTTGTTTCCATGATGTATTAATTTTATGGGTTGAACTTTAAGGCAAAATTAAATTTTCAAGGAAGCCATGAAAACATAAAATCGGTGAATGGCATTAAACAGAAGGTAAAAACCCTTATGAGACGTTTTCCAGGACCGGGAGCGAAACCCTGGGGTTGTTGCAAGGAAGGACAAATATCTTCCCTCCCGGACAAAATTCTTTCCGACACGAGCAAAATTTTTCGTGGCCCCGGGCTTATTCAAGTCCGATACAAGTCCGATACAAGGTTTACTCCAGCAAAATCTTATTCAACTCTCTGGGGTCCTTTTCCAGGACAGCCCTAAGGGTTCTAATGAGATGGCCGCCTGGGAAAAATTTACAAATGCCTCATCGCTCAATGACAATTTGACAATTTGACAATTTGGCAATTGTTCAATTGGAATATTGGATAATTCTTTAAGGTCCCGATGAAAAAATGAGAAAATAGCTCAGGGACCCCTTCCCCAATAGCTTAGGAAAAAAGAAATAGTTGTTAGGTTTTAAAGAAATCACCGGGTGTTTCCCCGAAGACCTCCTTGTACGAACGGTAGAAATAGGTACGGTTGTTGAAGCCGGTCATAAAAATTATATCAGAAATGGAATATTTTCCTTCCGAGAGCAGCTGACGGGCCTTTTTCAGGCGGTAGTTTTTCATCAGCCCATGGGGGGTTAGTCCTGTGAGTGCTTTGATCTTCCGGTACAATTGGGCCTTGCTAAGGGCCAGGTGAGAGGCCATCTGATCCCCCCCTGCATTTTCATCTGAATAATTTTTATAGATATAATCCAGGCATTTTTCGAGCAGCTGGTTGTCGCGGGGCGAAAGATCCTGTTGCTGGTAAAAAGCCGGGGTCCCAAAATGGGTCTTGAAATACTCAAAAGCATGCTCACGGGCATTGAGTAGTTTTTCAATCCTGACAAATAGATGCTTGGGGTAAAAAGGCTTGGGAATATAGGAATCTGCTCCCATTTCCAGGCCTTCAATCCGGTTTTCAATATCGGTACGTGCCGTAAGCAGAATCACCGGGATATGGCTTGTCAAAAAGTCCGTCTTAATGGTTTTACACAGGGTAAGGCCATCCATGCCAGGCATAACCACATCGCTGATGACCAGATCTATGCGGTTGGTCTGCATGATCTCGATGGCCTTGCGGCCATCAGGAGCAATGATCACATCATAACGCGGGAAGAGCAGCTTTTGCAGCAATGCTGCCAGTTCGGGTTCATCTTCTGCAACCAGAATACGGTACTTGCCGGGTAGGTTCCACAATTTTTGAAAGCTGCTCCGGTTCAGTTCCGATTTATATTCGGCAAGCTGTCCTGCAATATCTTCTGCCAAGTTGCGAACCCCGGGAAGCTTATTTGCCGTACCTGCTTCCACTTCCCGAGCAGGCAGGTCTACAAAAAAGCAACTCCCTTTTGACGGGATGCTTTCTGCCCGGATGTTGCCCCCAAGAAATTCAACCAGCCTTTTAACGTATGCAAGACCTATTCCAATCCCTTTGAAACCATGGAAAATTTGTTGGTTCGGGGGAAACGTTTGATAGAAACTATCAAAAATGTAAGGCAGGTTTTCGGGTGCTATACCTATGCCTGTATCACATACCGAGAGGCTGATGGTATTTTCCTGGTATTGGAGCCCAACGCGGATATATCCACCGGGTGGGGTAAACTTAATAGCATTGCTTAGCAGGTTGAGCATAATCTTTTCCAGCTTGCCAGTATCGGTCATTACCCAGATATCTGGTGAACGGGGTTCGAAAATGATCTCCAGTTCATGTTCACGGGCGAAATGGCTGAATACTTCCGTGATGTTGTGAATGGTTGCCACCAGTTCGGTTTTCTGCATCAGCAGTTTTTCGCGGCCTGTATCTACCTTGCGAAATTCCAGCAGCTCCTGCACAAGGCGCTGCAACCGCCGTGAATTATGGTAAATGGTTTTTACCAGCCCGGGTGTTTCGGGGTTTTTCCTCCCCTGGTTCAGCAAGCTTTCTGAAGAGGCCAGTATAAGGGTCAGGGGGGTGCCCAGTTCATGGGCCAGGTTGGTGAAAAACTGCAGCTTGTACTGGTTGAGTTCTTTTTCCTTTTCCTGTTGCATTTTTTCAAAAGCTTGTTTCTGCCTTTCCCTGATCCGCATTGATTGAAAACGATAAAAAAGGAAAATTCCTGCCAGTGAAAGGGAGCCATAAAGCAGATAGGCGGGCCAGGTCTTGCGAAAGGGAGGCAAGATAACAATGCGGATCTGGCGAAGTTCATCCGACCAAATGGCATCTTCGTTGGTAGCCCTGACCTGGAGTATGTATCTGCCTGCCGGAACATTCGTGAAATTTGCCTCCCGGCTGTTACCGGCAAAGACCCAGTCGGAATTGAAATCTACCAGGCGGTATTGGAACTGGGTCTTTTCCGGATTGATGAAATTCAGCGTTGTAAATCCAATGGTGAAGAAGTTCTGATGATGTTTGAGTTTGATCTCTTCAAGATCGTTGATATTGCCGGGAAGCAACAATGTAGAATCCCCCGGTGTTATGGTTTTGTTGTACAGCCTGAAGGAGGTAAATACCAGTCGGGGCTTTTGCCCGGAGATGATGATATCTGCCGGGAAGAACCAGTCAAGGCCATTTATGCCCCCAAAATAAAGCTTGCCGCTTGATTGTCCCCTGAAAGCAGCTCCATCGGTATACTCATTGTTTTGCAAGCCATCGGCGCTGTTGAAGTTCACAAACATGCCCTGGCGGGTATCCAGCATGCTCAACCCTTTGTTGGTACTCAGCCAGATATTGCCGCCATGGTCTTCAAGTATGGCATGTACCAGGTTGTTGGGCAAGCCATCGCGAATGGTATAATTTTCAAGGGTGTATGGAGAATAATTTGTATTCAGGGCAGTCAACCCTGCATTGCTGCCTATCCAGAGAATCCCCTTACTGCTCATTTTCAAACTAAGTACATCATTATCGTTCAGCCCGGAGGCAACGGTGAAATTTTCCAGTTCACGCGTCAGGGTGTTGAGCCGGTAAATCCCTGCTCCTCTTGTAGCAAACCACAAGATATTGGGTTTTTCTTCAGCAATGGAATACACAATGTTGCTGCGGATGGCATCTGCCGGATCTTCATTATGGATATGCATATAGTTGTTCAGGTAGAATACCCCGTTTCTTTCGTTTATATCCAAACCCAGGATGCCATAGCCACTTGTTCCAAGCCACAGCTGTCCAAAAACATCAACACAGATTGCATATACAGAACCAAATTCCAAATGCTCTCCTCCTTTTAAATCCCGGGGGAAATGATAGAACTTGCCGTTTTTGCGGTGTAAGACATCAATCCCAGGTCCATCATGGCCAATCCATAGGTTCTGGTTGTGGTCTTGATTCAGGGCAAGCACTGCATTGTTGGTAAGCCCATTGGCAGAGGTATAATAAACCGGGGGTCGGCTGTCGGCTGGCAGGAAATTCAGGCCATTGCCGCGGGTGCCAACCCAAAGATGGCCCTGTTTATCCTCATAAATGGCACGAACGATATTGTGATTCAGCTGTTTTTGAGAACCTTCCCCTCGCTGGATCTGGAAAAAAGGCTTTGGGGTGAGATTGCTGCAGAAAACTCCCTCCCCGTCGGTACCTATCCAAAGCAGCTTATCGGAGGTTTCAAGCATCGACCAGATCTTAACCTTTTTGCCATGGAATTCAGGCAGGCGATCGGTGACATTCTCCAGGCGCCGGATGATGGGATAAAATCGATAAATCTTCCCATCATCGGTTCCCATCCAGACAAAGTTGCCTTCAATGCCTGCCACCATTGCCGTGGGGCGCATGCTGGGGTCTTCTGTCTGCAGAAAGTAGCCATCAAAGGTAGGTAGATCAATGATCTGCATAACCCCTGGACGGGGGATTCTGATCAGAAGGGAAGAATTTCCGGCTTGCACAAACCAGTTGCTTTCACCAAACAGGGCTTCAGCAGGCTCAAGAGCAAGGCTACTACTGAATTCAGGAATTTTTCCGTCTTTCAGCACCCAGCAAGCAAGCTGGTTGTCGTGCAATAGCAATAGCTGATTATTCAAAAAGAAAAAATCCAGCACCCTGGATGGAGCTTCTTGCTGCGGGCCAAATTCAACAGGCAGAAAGTTACCAGCTGAAGGACTGAACCTGAACAAACCTATTCCGGAAGCATTCACCCAGATATTTCCATCAGGAGCTTTCCTTGCCTTAATGTTCTGTTCTGAAAGAGATAACTCGGGATAATCGGAAAACCAATGACGGAAATGCTCACCATGGTATGAGTACCTGTCCACCCCTCTTTCCGTAACCACCCACAGGTTGCCGCTTTCGTCCTCCAAAAGGTTGCGGATGATGTTGTTGCTTAAGGAAAGGGAATCGAAAGGATCGGGGTAGAAATTTTTCATATTCTTTCCGTCAAAGCGGTTCAGCCCGTCCCAGGTTCCAAACCACATAAACCCCCTGTGATCCCTGAAAATCGTGTTAACAGCACTATTGGAAAGGCCCTGTTCATTGGTAATGTGTATGGAGCGCCATCGGGGAGATTCGGCCAATAGCTCCCTTCCCAACGGAAGTATCACATTCATCAGGATAAATGCTAGTAGTATACAAAAAAACCGTAACATTAAACACCCCTTAACTTCCGGCCCTTAAGAGAAACCCGCCGTAAATAAAAAACATTTGCAGGGGGAGGTACTTACGTAAATTTAATCATTTTATCTGTAATGGGTTTCTCTTAGAATGATTTTTTTGGTTAAAAGGAGCTCCTGATAACAGAGTATATAATTATGATAACCAGGTGAACCTGATTTAAATGGGGTATAGCTATTTTTAATAAAAAAATGGCATGAAAGCCTTATCATATCCTTATCTGCTGCTATCATTTCTGCTATTTACAACAGGCATGCCCAGTGCAGGAGGCCAGCAAATTGATATTCCGCGCATCAGTGGCATGCCCGACTTCCCGCAGCCTTACCAGATGCGCAACTGGAAGCAGCTGGCAAATGGGTATGACTCACTTGTGTTCGACATAAGGCAGCAAGGAGAATTCCTTCCCCTGGTTTTTTTCAGGCAACAATCGGTCAATTACCCCCAGCAGCCCAGCTTTGGCCTTCATACTGCCGTGGGAACACTTTTCCCGGGTTCTGGTGAAGCCATTAATGTAATACCGGCTGTGGTGGGTGCCAGCCTTGTAGGGATTGACAAATCCGAGCAGTTTGGCCAGAACTGGGTGCAGATGGTAGCCGAATATTTCAACCGCAGGCCCCAGGAGAATATATACCTGAACCACCCGGTTACAAACTCGGGTGACGACTGGTGGTATGAAACTATGCCCAATATTTTTTTCATGCAGTTGAAGTATCTGTATCCTGATGTTGCAGTATTCGATGAGCAGCTTCCCCTGATGGCCCGGCAATGGATAAACGCCCTTGAAGTAATGGGAGCCTCCGACACTCCATGGACCGTGCCATACATGAATTACAGGGCTTTCAGCATGTCGCGCATGCAGCCACTGGATCAGGGGGTTCCCCAGCCAGAGGCTGCAGGTGCCATAGGCTGGATCCTATATCTGGCATACATTGATACCGGAAATGAAGATTACCGGAAAGCTGCCGAATGGGCCATGGAGTTTCTTGACCAATGGCAGCAAAATCCCTCCTACGAACTGCAGCTCCCTTATGGTGTATATACAGCCGCCAGGATGAATGCTGAGCTGGGCACAGATTATAATCTTGAGAAAATGCTCAACTGGACCTTCGAACGGGGCCCACTAAGGGGTTGGGGGGCCATCAGCGGCAACTGGGGTGGATATGATGTGCATGGCCTTATCGGGGAAGCAAACGATGCAGGCAATGATTATGCTTTCCTAATGAACGGTTTTCAGCAAGCGGCTGCCCTGGTTCCCATGCTGCGATATGATCCGCGGTTTGCACGAGATGTTGCCAAATGGCTGCTGAACCTGGCCAATGCCTCTCGTTTTTTCTATTCGGCCTTTTTGCCTGCCAACATGCAGGACAATGCCCAGTGGGCCTTCACTTATGATCCACAAGCCTATATTGGTTATGAGGCCCTAAGAGAGGTGAAGTACGGCATAAGTCCTTACATGACCGGAGATGCAATGGCCGGAGGATGGGCCCTAACTAACCTGATGCTTTACGGATCATCCCATGTTGGCTACCTGGCTGCTTTAATGGACACAACAGAAGTGGAGGGGATTCTGCAACTCGACCTGCTGAAAACCGACTTTTTCCATCAGCCGGCCTTTCCCTCTTTCCTGTATTATAATCCTCACGAAACCGATCATCAGGTTATATTGTCTCTTAATGAAGGCTCCTACAGGATATACGATGTGATCAGCAAGCAAATACTGCATGAAGACCAGTCCGGGGAAACCATAATCAGGATTCCTGCTTCAGGAGTAGTGATGCCGGTGGTAATACCCCAGCAGACCAGGATTACTTACCAGGGGAAGCGTACCCTGGCCGGAGACGTGATCATTGATTTTGACAACGGACAGCCTGCCGGTGCCCTGTCCCCCCGGATTAAGGCATTGGCAGCTGCCGACAGCATGCTGCTACCCGGCGGCATGACAAATGTTTATTGCACAGCTGCCGGCGACCAGGAGATAATGTATACCTGGTACCTGAATGGCAGCAGCTTTGTTTCAGAAGACCAAATTGAATTCCAGGCCCCTGAGCAAGAGGGGTCTTATACCATTGCCTGCATGATAAGCAATCCGGAAGGGCTTTCCGATTCACTTTCCATAACTATAAGGGTGGTATCGAAAATTCCTGCTGCACCCCTGCTCCATTCGCTCACAGCTGATCCCCGCAAACTAAGACCCCATGAACAGTCAAACCTGATCTGCCTCGCAGAAGACCCAAATGGACAAAGTCTGGAGTATCAATGGACGGTTCAGGCAGGACTTATTGAACCTGAAGAGGAAATTGCCCTGTACACCGCTCCTGAGCATGCCGGCAACTACTATGTTAATTGCAGGGTAATCAATCCCGACCAGCTCTGGACCTACGACAGCATCCTCCTTATGGTACGCAACTTCCCGGACCAGGGCGAAGGAAATATCATCGGGTTTTATCCTTTTCATGGGGATGCAAAAGATCACAGTGGAAATGATCTTCATGGAACCCCTGGAGGGGGGCTTTCATATACTGTGGATATGAATGAGCAGCCAGCCCATGCTGCTTACTTCAATGGTACTAGTTCCTATGTGTTGTTACCTGCCTCAGAAGCCTTTGATTTCTCAGAAGCTTTTTCTATTTCTTTCTTTCTGCAGATGGATGAAGCCACCTCGGGCGAACAACATCCTATTTCGCATGGAAGCTGGCAGCACCGCTACAAAATATCCATATCCGGGGGCTACCTGCGCTTTACCATCAATACCAGGGAAGGCGTCCGCGATCTGGATTCAGAAACACCACTACAGGCTGGGGAGTGGTATCATGTTGCCGCAATTTACAACGGGCAGGATATAGAAATATGGCTCAACGGGAAGCTGGATGCCTTTGTTACTCATACAGGCCTGCTGAACTTTTCACCCTACCAACTGGTACTGGGTCAGAACCTTCCGGGAAACAACGAATACAATTTCAAAGGTTCCCTTTCGCGGCTTTACATTTTTGATTATGCCCTATCACCCCTGCAGATCATAGAGAACATTAGTGTTGACAACCAACCGGTTGCTACCGGGCCTGGTAAGTTGCAGGTATTTCCCAATCCTGTGATTTCATCCACCATGTATGTAAGGAGAATAGGATATTCCAATTCAATAGCCTTCTACCAGGTGCTTGACCTGCATGGCAAGGTCCTTGACCGGGGCTACTTCCCTGCTGCTGAAACCTCCCCTGCAATTCATCTTTCACCATCCCTGCCGCAAGGATATTATATCCTTCGAATCATTGATGCAAGAAATGCCTGGTCATTTCCTTTTCTGCTGCTCCGGTAGGCCTGAAGCTTACATCATCAGTTTATTTTGAGAATATACTGTACAATAATGACAATCTGGTAAACAGCACTTAGGGCAAGGAGAAGTAACTTTAATAAAATCCGACTGCATCCTTTTTCACAAACCTCCCCATCGGATGCCGCAAGTACACGAAAACCTGCTGCACCATGGATATTGCAAGGCGCTTTCCAGAGAACCCCATACTACGGCCTGCAGATGTCAGGCCAAGCATCCCCCAGATGCAGATCGAATGCCTGCTGAACCCGGGAGTCTTCCGCTTTAAAAATCAGATATGGTTATTATGCCGTGTTGCCGAGCGCACCCGGCAGGATGACAACTCACTAAAGATTCCCGTGCTGAACAATCAGGGGGAAATTGATATTCTGACCTTCAGCAAGCAAGATCCTGACCTGGATGCCTCCGACCCCAGGGTCATTAAATACAAAGGAAAGAATTACCTGACCACCCTCTCCCACCTCAGGTTGCTGAGCAGTAATGACGGGAAGCACTTCATTGAACCAGGAGGTTATCCTGTCATAAGCGGGCAGGGACCACTGGAGTCATTTGGTGTGGAAGACTGCCGGGTAACCCGGATGGAAGATGGCTACCACCTTACCTATACTAAAGTATCGGAAGTTGCTGTAGGGGTAGGTTACATCTTTACAAATGACTGGAAAACCTTCGAGCGGCGGGGTATGATCTTTCCCCCCCACAACAAGGATTCGGCCATCTTTGAGCGCAGGATCAACGGCAAGTATTACGCCCTTCACCGCCCAAGCAGCCCCGAACTGGGAGGTAACTACATCTGGATAGCCGAATCACCCGATCTGCTGCACTGGGGAAATCACCAATGTGTTGCCATCACCCGAAAAGGAAAATGGGACTCCGCAAGGGTAGGCGCGGGAGCTGCCCCAATTGAAACCCCTGAAGGCTGGCTTGAAATTTATCACGGTGCCGACAACAATCACCGTTATTGCCTTGGAGCCCTCTTGCTTGATAAGGAAAACCCGGCAAGGGTAATCGCCCGAACCCATGACCCCATTATGGAACCTACCCAGGAGTATGAAAAAACAGGCTTCTTTGGAAATGTGGTGTTTACCAACGGGCATCTAGTGGATGAAGATAAAATCACCATATACTATGGGGCCAGCGACGAGGTGATTTGCGGTGCGGAATTTTCCATCAACCAGATATTGCAATCATTGAAAATTTGAAAAAAATAGAAAATGGGATCCCGGCTTACCGCAGAATTTCAGCACTTCATGATCCAGCCACGCGATATGCGCCTGGTACTGATCACCAACATGATCTATGCCTTTGTATTACCCATTGTTGACATATTTGTGGGGGCATACATCATGAGAAGCTCCGATAACCCTGCCATGGTAGCCCTTTACCAGTTGTGTGTGTATACGGGCATCCCATTTACCTTTTTGATAAATGGCTTTCTGCTCCACAGGATCAATATCTCCTGGCTATACAGCTTCGGGATGTTGCTCTCGGGCATCTCCATGATCGTGATGATGTCGCTGAATGTAATCACCATGCTTGGAGTTGCTGTTGCCGGATTTATCATGGGTGGTTCGTTTGGCTTTTTTTGGGCTAACCGCGACTTCCTTACTCTTGACACCACTAACGACCAAAACCGCAACTATTATTACGGGGTGGAAACCTTCTTCTATACCCTGACATTTATCATAGTTCCGGCTGCTGTGGGTTGGTTTCTTGTTAGAAGTACCATGCTGGGATGGTTCGATGGCAACATTGCGGCATCTTATAGAGTAGTTACCGGAATAGTCATTTTACTGACAATACTTGCAAGCTGGGTTATTCATCAGGAAAAATTCCGCAACCCCAAACACAAGAAATTCCTTTTCTGGCGCTACGACAGGATATGGAACAAAATGCTGGTGCTGGCCGGGCTGAAGGGTATGGTCCAGGGATACCTGGTAACGGCTCCTGCTATTCTGATCATGCGCCTTGTTGGCGATGAGGGATCTCTGGGAACCATCCAGAGCGTCAGCGGGCTCATTGCAGCCATCATGCTTTATATTTTGGGGCGCACCTCAAAGCCCAAGCATCGCATCTATATCCTTTCTCTGGGCATTACAATCTTCCTGATTGGATCGCTTGCCAACGGCATCATGTTCTCGGCAATGGGAGTAATCATCTTTGTCCTGGGAAGGGTCCTTTTCATGCCCCTGCACGATATTGCCTATTTCCCTATACAGATGAGGATCATCGACCTGCTTTCTGTGAAGGAAAACCGTAGTGAGTTTGCCTACATATTTAACCACGAGTTTGGCTTGTACGCAGGCAGGTTCTTTGGCCTGGGGCTTTTCATATTACTAGCATACGGAGTATCAGAAGAGGTTGCCCTGCGATATTCGCTGATAATAGTGGCCCTTTTGCAAGTGGCTTCAATCCCTCTTGCTAAAAACATCATCACACACACCAACAAGATGATTGATGATCTCAAAAAAATAATGCCTGACCTGAAGGCCACCAAACTGGCTGTTTGAAAAACTTTTGCTATGAAGTCATATATGATGATCCTTTTATATGTTTTGATTCTGCTGATAAGCAGCTGTTCTGGCAATTCCACTGTGGGGCAGCTGCAGATTAGCAGGGTAGAATCAATGCCTTACCTTCCCCAGCCATATAAGATGCTGGATTGGGAAGAAATATCCCGAAATTTTGATTCATACATTTTCAATCACCACCTCACGGGCGAATATCTTCCCTTTATCTGGCTGGATGACAGCCAGCGCAACTTCCCCCAGACTACTTTCGGATTATTCACAGCCATTGGAGATATCCGCCAGGGGCCACAAGCCAATGGAGGAGAATTTCATGAAGCCATCAACTGCCTGGGTGCCCTAATGAGTGCAGGGCTAACAGGAATAGACAAAACCAGTGAGAATGGTTTCAATTACGTGAAAATGGCACAAAACTATTTTAATAGCGAAAATGGCTGGAACATAATCATGAACAATACTTCGGAGCGGGTTGGCCATCTTGGTGGTGGCTATGCCCGCGACTGGTGGTATGATGTGTTTCCCAATGTCCTTTTTTACGCCGTTGCCGACCTGTATTCGGATGTTGAACGAACGGACAGCCTGCTGCTGATAATTGCTGAGCAATTTTACCGTGCTGATTCGGTGCTTGCTGGTGATTATCACTACTCATTCTTTGATTATTCAGCCATGGAAGGTCGCCGCAGCCATATTCCCTGGCAAGAAGATGCAGCAGCTGGACATGCCTGGGTATTGCTTTCTGCCTACCATAAGTTTGGCGACAGCCGCTATCTGGAAGGGGCCCGTTCGGCCTTGCAGGCTTTGCTCTCTCAGGAGGAAAGCCGCTTTTATGAAGTGCTGATGCCCTTTGGGGCCTATGTTGCAGCACGCCTGAATGCAGAGCAGGGTGATAATCATGATTACCATGAAATTCTTGACTGGACGTTTGAGGGAACCCATGCCCGGGATGGTCGTTACGGCTGGGGTATCATCAATGAGCGCTGGGGGGATTTTGATGTTCATGGTCTTCAGGGCAGTTGGGAGCACGACGGGGGTTTTGCCTTCCTGATGAACACTTTCGATATGGCCTGGCCCCTGATTCCATTGGTAAGGTACGATCCCAGATACGCACAGGCCATTGGAAAATGGATGCTGAATGCAGCCAATGCAGCACGGTTGTTCTATCCCGGAGAGATCCCTCCCGAAAATCAGTTCCTTCCCGAAAAGATCAATATCACCCGAAATGTTATAGGCTATGAAGGACTGAAGAAGACAGATCACTTCGGGGCTCCCCGGCTGCAGGGGGTTAGCCCGGTAGCCCTGGGCGACGGTCCGCTTTGGATCGAAGGAAACCCCGACATCTCCCAGTTCAGCATCTATGGATCAGCTCATGTCGGGATATTTGGAGCTATTATCCAAAAAACAAATGTTGATCATATCCTGAAACTGGATTGCCTCGCAACGGATTTTTACCGTGAACCAGCCTATCCTACCTTCCTGATCTACAACCCTTATGCAGAAGATCAGGAGATTATTTACCAGTATGAAGGGCCGGAAGTGTACCTCTACGATATCATTAGCAGAACCACTCTGGCAGAGAATGTCACCCGCAGCCAAACCATCAGCATCCCTGCCCGGCAGGCAATACTGGTTGTTGAGATTCCCCGGCAAGAAAGGATTAGCCGCGAGAATGGCATTTACCAGGCCGGGGGAATAGTGGTATCTTATAAATAAAAATAGCTGAAAAGGCTGAGTTAAACTAAAAACGACAAGCCATGAATAGCAGGAAGCAAAATATAAAGATCTGGTCGTTCATCATGATGTGGTTCTGGTTTCCCCTGGTTTATGCCCAGGAGGGACAGGGTATAATAAGAGGGACCGTTACCGACAACCAGGGGCTGGGCCTTCCGGGGGTTACGGTCCTTCTGGAGGGCACCACCATAGGAACCACTACAGACATGGATGGCAATTATATCCTGAACATTCCACAGGATGCAGCCCGGCGAGTCCTTGAGTTCCGCTACGTGGGCTTTGTAACCATTCAGGAGGAGATCGGCCAGCGCACACAGATCGATGTGGTCATGGAAGAAGACGTAAGGACCCTGGAAGCATTCGTAGTGGTAGGTTATGGGGTTCAGCGAAAGGTTGATCTTACGGGTTCGGTATCAACAGTAAGCGGTACGGAGTTAAGGCAGCTGCCTGTATCCGGTGTGGATCAAGCCCTTCAGGGGCGGGCAGCTGGGGTGAATGTCACCTATAATACCGGGATGCCCGGCGAAGGGGTTAATATACGAATCCGGGGGGTTGGGTCCATCAACAGCCGCAACGAACCCCTGTACATAGTGGATGGGGTTCCTACAGTGGATGCCTTAAGCACCTTATCTCCCAACGATATTGAATCCATCAGCATCCTGAAAGATGCTGCATCATCAGCCATCTACGGGGCCAGGGCAAACAACGGGGTCATCCTGATCACCACCCGTAAAGGGGCCGCCGGGGCTCCCCGGGTAGAGATATCAGCCCAGACTGGGTTCCAGCAGCACGGCAGGCTTACCCCCATGACCAACCGGGATCAATATGTGGAAATGTATAATGAAGCAGCTATGAACGATAATGCCTTCATTGAAAATCCCCGTTTCCACCGTGAACTTATCAGCCCTGAATTTGCTGCTGCCCTGCCCGATGTGAACCATTTGTCAGAGATCTTCCGTCAGGGGATAATACATAATCATAATGTGGCGGTCAGTGGTGGTAGCGATGATCTTACGTACCTGTTCTCGGGGAACTTCTTCCAGCAGGAAGGAATCATCATTGGTTCCAACTACGAAAACTATACTGGCCGCCTGAGCATTAACAGTAACCTGAACACGGCCATTCGCCTTGGCTCGAATATCAACATCGCCAGAAGCGACAATGATATCATCGGCAGTAGTGGTGATGGCTTTGGCGGTAACGGGGGAAGTGTGGTCAGGTATGCTTTTTTCCGCACTCCCGCCATACCGGTTCACGATGAAAGGGGTGGGTATGTTGACCGGCCCCAACAGGCCCACTTCTTTGGTGATGGGTACAACCCTGTGGGGCTGGCCGATAAAATGAACAACAACATCCGGCAAAACAGGCTTTTTGGTGATATCAACTTGCACTGGCAGATACTCTCCCCCCTGACATTCTCATCTGTGGTAGGTGTTGATCGAACTGACTTCTTTCACCGCCGCTTCAACGAAAACTGGGGAACCAACCTTAGGATCAACAACCCCAACAGCCTGAATATCAATAATGGCTTCAATCAATCGTTCTCTGCCAGCAATGTACTCTCTTTCAACCAGGAATTCGGCGAACGCCATGATCTTTCTCTGATTGCCGGAACCGAAGCCATCCGCAACAACGGGTATACCAACAATGCCAACCAGAGGAACTTCCCTGATCAGAACGACCGGTTGGTATTTTTGGGCAATGGCCTGGGGGCTGTTTTGGTTTCTGAAGGAAGATGGGCCAATACCCTACTTTCCTTCTTCGGCAGGGTTAATTATTCGCTCGACAACCGCTACCTGCTGTCGGGTACCCTTCGCAGGGATGGCTCTTCACGCTTCAGCCCCGAAAACCGATGGGGAACGTTCTACAGTATCTCAGGGGCCTGGCGTATTGACCGGGAGGGCTTTATGGCCAACAACACATTTTTCGATATGCTCAAGCTCAGGGCCGGTTACGGGGCAATTGGCAACCAAGAGGTTGGCAATTATGCCTATTCCGATCAAATATCACCCAACTTCAATTATCCTTTTGCAGGGATCCCAAGTCCGGGATATGCCATAACCCTGCTGGGAAACTTCGACCTGCAGTGGGAAACCAGCACACAGATTGACCTGGGATTAGACATTTCCATATTTGATGGCCGCATTTATGCTGAACTGGGCGCCTTCCGCAAGATAACCGCCAATATGCTGGTACGCGAGCCCATCCCCCCTTCGGCCGGCTATGCCAGTCCGGCATGGGTGAACAATGGGGAAATCCTCAACCAGGGCCTTGAACTTGAACTAACCTGGCGGGACAATTTCGGTCGCCTCGGCCTTGAGATTACCGGAAATGCCGCCTATCTGCATAACGAGGTGCTTAGCCTTGCAGGAACAGTCATCGGCGGACGAATCGACAATGGAGTTTATGCCACGCGCACCGAAGTAGGTTATCCCATTGGCTCCTTCTACCTCTACGAGATGGATGGCATTTTCCAAAATAATGTGGATATTGTTACCAGTGCCTACCAGGGAGTAAATATCCGCCCGGGAGATGTAAGATACGTTGACCAGAATGGAGATGGATTCCTCAACGAACTGGACAGGGTACATGTGGGAAGTGCCATCCCCCGCTACACAACAGGGCTGCAGGCGGGTTTCTCCTTCATGAATTTTGATCTGGCCATGTTTTGGCATGGGGCCTTCGGTCATCATATTTATTACCAGGTTGCCACCGACATTGAAGGCTTCTACCGCCCCTTCAACCTGACCATGCGCTACTACGAAAACCGCTGGACAGGCCCCGGCACCAGCAATACCCAGCCAAGAGCTTCATGGAGCGGTAAATCGAACAATACCCGGCCTTCTACCAGGTTTCTTGAAGATGCTTCTTTCCTGCGACTGAAAAACCTACAGTTTGGTTACACCCTTCCTGCTGAATTTACTGCCCGCCTGGGAATAGGTAGCGCCCGGATCTATTTCTTGGGGCATAACCTGCTAACATTTACAGCCTATCCGGGCCTTGATCCGGAAATGACAACCAGCGACAATTCCCGCGGGGAACAGGATGTGGCAGCAGGGATCGATTGGGGAACATATCCATTGGCAAGGTCTTTCAACTTCGGAGTCCAACTTAACTTTTAACAACATAAAAACCATGAAGATATTTCGTTTATTATTAGTAACTGTGATACTTCTGGTAGGGTGTTCTGATTTTCTGGATGAGGACCTGCAGGGAATCTATACTAGTAGTACTTTTTACCGAACCAATGAACATGCCATGCTAGCCCTTACGGCAGCCTACCAGCCACTGGCATTTACATCCATTCGCAATCCCCTCTGGGTATTCGGGGATGTGGCTTCCGATGATGCCCTTAAAGGAGGAAATCCCGGAGACCAAAGCGAAATAGAATTTATTGATCAGTTCAGCTATACCCGCGACAATGGTTTTCTGGAACACATATGGAGAAGGTATTATGAAGGCATTAGCCGCTCAAACGATGCTATACACCGGCTGGGCCCACAGGTAAGTCAAACCGTCAGAACAAGGGTTCAGGCAGAGGCAAAGTTTCTTAGAGCGTATTACTATTTTCACCTGGTTAACCTGTTTGGTGAAATTCCTTTGAAAACCCAACCAGCCATGTCGGCTGCCGACTTGCATGTGCCTGTTTCATCTGTTGAGGCTCTGTATAACCAGATACAGGCCGACCTTCAGGATGCTGCCGCTGATCTTCCCGTAAATGCTGATGCCGGAAGGGCCACAAAGGGAGCAGCACTGGGATTGCTGGCAAAGGTTCATCTGTTCAGTGAGAACTATTCTGCGGCCCTGGAAGCCACCCAACAACTTGAACAGCTGGGCAGGTATTCACTTGTGCCCCTTTACCAGGACAACTTCAGGGTATCCACCCAAAACAATGAAGAGTCGGTTTTCGAGATCCAGCACCTATCCGACCAGGATCCCTTCCAGGGTAATGTGCTCAACCAATGGTTTGCACCACAACCCGAAAATGGTTACTACTTCAATGTGCCTACCCAGGAATTTGTGCAATCATTTGAACAATCACCCCAGGGAGTTTATGATCCACGCCTGGATTATTCAATAGGAAGGGAAGGAACCACCTGGATCAACGGAAATGAATTTGATCCCTCCTGGTCACCTACAGGCTTTATCCAGAAAAAACACCTGCAACCATTAAACGAAGTTCCCTCTGGAACAAAAGGGGACGGAGATTTGAATTACATATTCATGCGATATGCTGAAGTGTTGCTGATCAAAGCCGAAGCCTTAAATGAACTAAACCGCCCGGGCGAAGCCCTTGATCCTTTAAACCAGGTAAGAACGAGGGCCCGCGAAAGCTACCTGCACGATACTGCCCTTGAGGGTTATGGACAGGTACCTGCCGGACTTTTGCCAGATATTACCACTACCAATGTGAGTGAACTGCGTGAGATCATTCGCAATGAAAGAAGAGTGGAGCTAGGCTTTGAGTTCCACCGATTCTACGACTTAATGCGCTATGGCGAAGCCTACGCAAGCCAGAGACTTTCCCAAACAAGCTTCAATTTCCAGGAACACAGGTATTTCCCAATACCCCAAATTGAAGTGGATATTAACCAGGAAATTAATTAACCCCAATATTGACCTTTTTATTAATTAAAAACCAGATGCAATGAAAAAGTGGAAATTTCTTCAGTTATTTTTGATCGCACTCATATCGGGCTGTTTGATCACCTTTACGGCCTGTGATGACGATGATGATGATGTAGACCAGGTGGATAAAACGGTTCTGGCCCAGAGAATCCAGGAGGCCGAAACCTTACTGGAAAATACCGTTGAAGGCACAGCCGAAGGACAGTATATACCAGGATCGAAGGCCGATCTGCAGGAAGTACTCGATGTTGCTCGCCAGGTATATAATGATCCCAATGTAACTCAGACACAAGTGGATAATGCGGCCGTTAACCTGAATGAAGCCATTGAAACCTATGAAGGCAGGATCGTGGTACCCATTGCCCCTGAATCATTGGTTGCTCACTGGACCTTCGATGCAGGCCAGGGAAACCAGGTAGAGGATTTCTCAGGAAACAGCTTTACAGGCAATTTTGCAACCGGTCATGCCAACTGGGGAGCAGGAACTCCTGAATGGACCGAAGACCGATACGGGAATGACAACCAGGCCATTTACTTCAATAATGGTGCCCATATTGAAGTTCCATACAATGCCCAGCTAAATCCAACCACTGCCATAACAATTTCGCTATGGATGCGCCCCGATCAGCTGGATGAACCATGGGCAAACAATTACATGGTTTCCCTTAACCGTTGGAATGGCTATAAACTGCAGCTTCAGGATACCCCCCTGGTATTTTTTACAGTGAAAGCCATCAACGAAGGAGATGAGGTATATTGGGACCGTGACAATGAATCACCACCCATTAACATGGGAGAATGGTATCATGTTGCTGTTACTTTCCAGAATGGTCAGATGGCATTCTACCTTGACGGTACCCAGGTGAAACTCTGGGATAATACCCCAGGTACCCCCATGCTGCTGGAAACTCCGGTGAACCTATCAATCGGCCAGGACCTGCCAACCAGCGTGTACACAGGCCCCGAAGGGGATTATAATGTGGAATGGGGAGGCTATTTCCAGGGTGTGCTGGATGAAATCAGAATCTACAACATTGCCCTCTCCAGTGCACAGATTCAAAGTATCTACGAACTTGAAGCTCCCTGACAGTTTCCAGAGGGAAAGTGGACCAATCATTTTAAGAGGCTGCCCTGGTTGAATGGGCAGTCTCTTTTTTTTTTGAATAATGATAAAAAATCAATTCGTTGCCATGATCCAGGGGCGGTTTCCCAAATCCTGAAAAATGAGAAAAAAGATTCATAAAACCAAAACTTTATTCGTGCTGGCTTGTTACCTGTTTCCGGCAGAAGATTTTGTTGTATCCTTCAGCCAGTAAGCAATTCCGGTTCCTGTTATGAAAATCCTGCGCCGTAAGGGCAGCTCTCCCCTTCCGGGATTTTCTAAAGCAGGAACCGGTTGTTTTGAAAATACCCATGCTCCTTCCCCATTATTTTTTTTAGCCAATCCTCCTGCGGTGCCTGCGAAAGTTTACTACCCGTAGTTTTCTACCGGGTGTTTTAGCATCTAATTTAACCCTATTATTCAGTAAAATACTGTTTTATACCCCTGTTTATCATCATAATTTTATTGAGTGAAAAAATGTTAATGGATGTCGTTTTAATCCTTAAAATATGAATATTATGTACCATTCAAAAAACTCTTTATTGGGTATCCTTTTTCTTGCACTACTCATTTTTCCTGGTCGGCAGCTTCATGCTCAAACCAGTGGCAGTCAGGAGGAAACTGGTACCAGCTCAAGCACCATAGTGATTGTGATGGATCCCCTGGAGGGTGAATGCACAATACCAGAATTCAATGACCCCAATCTGGAGGACTTTCATTATTTCTGGGATGTAAAAGAAAATGGCAGATGCCCCCAGGAATTCAGCATCACCCGTAATTGGGCTAGTTCGGATGCCAATGGAAATTATATTCTGGTCAAACAAACGGTATATATTAAAGACACCACACCTCCTTATCTGACCAGCATCCTGGAGAACCTGGTTTTTGATTGTGAACCGGTTCAGCTTCCAAATCCTGTGTTCTATGATGACTGCGCTGGAAATGATGTTGAGGTTTTCTGCTTTCTTCCGGATTTGGTAGAAACCATAAATCCTAATAATTATGAGTTTCCGGTGGGCGATACCAGGCTGTCTTTTTATGCAGTGGATCCCTGTGGCAACGTCTCTGATGTTCACACCATTACCGTTACGGTCATTCCTTGTGATGACGGCACAATCCCGGTAACACCTCCCGCTGGCGACGATCCGGTAACACCCCCTGCTGGCGACGATCCGGTAACGCCTCCCACTGGCGATGATCCGGTAACACCCCCTGCTGGCGACGATCCGGTAACGCCTCCTGCTGGCGACGATCCGGTAACGCCTCCCACTGGCGACGATCCGGTAACACCCCCTGCTGGCGACGATCCGGTAACGCCTCCCGCTGGCGATGACCCGGTAACACCCCCTGCTGGCGACGATCCGGTAACGCCTCCCGCTGGTGACGACCCGGTAACACCCCCTGCTGGCGACGATCCGGTAACACCTCCCGCTGGCGATGACCCGATAACACCTCCCGGTGAAGACGATCCGGTAACACCCCCTGCAGGCGGAGAAACTCAACCCCAACCTGAACCATGGGCATATGATGGGGAATATTGCAGTTTGACACAAGGCGGTTGGGGAAACACTGGTGGCCGCTTCTGCAATGATATGAGAAGACCTGAATTGATTGCCAGCCTCTTTGCCCAAAATGGTGAGCTTGTCATTGGCTCTGTTGCTAACGGGCGCTATTTCCGGATCATTGATCCCTATAAGGTCTTTAATTTGCTTCCTGGGGGAGGCCCTTCTGAAGTCCTTAAAAAGGCTTACAGCTGCCAGGATCCAACTGCAAAAGTTCCCGGCATCCTGGCATCTCAAACTATTGCCCTGCAACTTAACTTGTGGTTATCCCCCACACTGGCAGACCTGAACCTGAAACAACCTACATTCTACACCTCTTCTTCAAGTGGCTGCGGCGAAGGGGCTTATAATGAGCCTTTAAGTGCCTGGAAAAAGTATTCCATTCCCCAGAGCGTGTGGAATTACCTGGCAACTGACGAAGGATTTAATGTTGGAAAATTATTTGCCCTGGCCAATGAGGTTCTTGGTGGCACCAACAAACCCGTTCCTCCTATTGGGGATATCAATAATGCGGTAACCATCTTTAACGAAGCTTTTGTTGAATGCAAGATCCTTCAGTATGCTGAGCCTTCTAGTTTGGAAGAAGAAACAGAACTGCAGGCCGTGGTGACAAGAGTCCCCATGGATGTAAACTTTGGCCCGAATCCTTTTAAAGATGCTGCCAAAATTACCCTCACTCCTGAAGCAGATATGCATATTCGCGTGGAGGTCTATAACATGTATGGCAATCACCTGAAGACAATTTTCGAAGGAATGATCAACACCAATGAAACCCTGAACTTCTCGTTTATTCCCGACAGAAAGGACAACCAGAACTTCTACTTTATCGTGATCCACACACCTTACGGAAACATCTCCAATAAAATGGTGCAGAATAAATAGTTTGTCCGGCTTAAATAAAGAAAAAGCTGATCCTCCGGGATCGGCTTTTTTTTTTGCCTGATAGAAAGTCTGCTTCAGGATAACTTAGGTAAATGCATATTTTTTTGTATTTTGCAGTAAAACCTTTAACATCATCAGAATATGCAGGGAATCCTGTCATCAGAAAAACTCGAACAATTGATTTGGCTTCGCAGACACCTGCATAAGCACCCTGAATTATCGGGAAGGGAAAAACAAACCGCGGCTACCTTATCAGATTTCCTGAAGCAGTATCAGCCTGATGAGCTGCATATTGACCTGGCCGGCCATGGGATGGCAGCCATCTATGATTCGGGAAAACAAGGCCCGGTTATATGTTTCAGGGCCGATATGGATGCCCTTCCCATTGAAGAGATCAATACTTTCGAATACCGCTCAGCCAAACCGGGGGTATCCCATAAATGCGGGCACGACGGGCACATGGCCATTTTAACAGGCCTTGCCATCGTTTTGGCCGACAATCGTCCAAAGCAGGGCAAGGTGATGCTGTTGTTCCAGCCAGCGGAAGAAACCGGTGAAGGGGCTGAAAAAATCCTGCAGCAAACCTTTTTCAGCAAACTGCAGCCCCATTGGGTGTTTGCCCTGCACAACCTGCCCGGATTCAGGAAAAATGCCATTATATTTAAGGAAGGATCTTTCGCTGCTGCTTCAAAAGGGATGATCGTTCACCTGGAGGGCCGCTCCTCTCATGCTGCCCATCCCGAACAGGGAAACAGCCCCGTGCACATGATGACCCGCCTTATTGAACAGCTGACAGAGCTTCCTGACAAGCAAAATACCTGGCAGGATTTCGTGCTTCTGACGATCATCCATGCAAAACTTGGAGATGTGGCCTTTGGCACCAATCCCGGAAATGCATCTGTTATGGCAACCCTGCGAACCTTTTCAAATGATGACATGCAGCTTCTGACACAACTTGCCGAAGAAAGGGTAAGGGAGCTTGCCCATGACCATGGTATTCGTGCCTCTGTTTCTTATACCGAGGTTTTTCCGGCCACCGTTAATCATCCGGCTGCTGGCAATTTTATAAAAAACGCCGCCCAACAAACAGGGTATCCTTTGGTTGAGCTTAAAGAACCCTTCCGCTGGTCAGAGGATTTCGGGCATTTTACCCAAAAATTTCAGGGTGCTTTATTTGGGCTGGGTGCCGGAGAACAACAACCCGGGCTGCACAATCCGGATTATGACTTTCCCGATGAACTGATCCCGGCTGGGGTGGAGATCTTTTACAACATCACAGAGCAAATATTGACATAAAGGACTTTTAAATGTTTTATTCTTCACAGATAGAGATCAGCCGGCAGGCATTTGTGAGCAACATCCGCTACCTGCAGCAGGTGATCGGACCCGGGGTCAGGTTCTCTTCGGTGATCAAGGGAAATGCATATGGCCACGGAATTGAAAATATTGTCCCCATGGCAGAAGAAGCAGGTATTGATCATTTCAGTGTTTTTTCTGCCAATGAGGCCCTTGCCGCATGCCGTGTAAAAATGCCAAAATCAGGGGTCATGATCATGGGCTATCTTGACCATGCCCAGGTAGAGTGGGCCGTTGAGAACCGGGTGGAGTTTTTTGTTTTTGAGATGGGGCGCCTTCAGCTGGCCGCTGAAAAAGCACGAAAACTAAATACCCGGGCCAGAATACACATAGAGGCGGAAACAGGATTTTACCGCACGGGCTTTGAATACAGCAAGCTGCCCCAGCTGATCGGATTCCTCCGGGAGAATCAGCAATGGATTTCCCTGGAGGGTGTCTGTACTCATTATGCCGGTGCCGAGAGCATCTCGAATTACTTCCGGGTAAAGAATCAGATCGCCCTGTACCAGAAGTTTATCCAATACTTTCAGCAACAGGGCATTGCAGTGGGCTTACGCCATACGGCCTGTTCGGCAGCAGCCCTAACCTATCCCGAAACCATTATGGATATGGTTCGATTTGGCATTGCCCAATATGGCTTTTGGCCCAGTGCCGAAACAGAGGTTTTCTGGTTCAGGGAAAAGCCCCTGCAGGATAACAACCTACAAAGGGCCATCAGCTGGAAAACCCGCATCATGGTATTGAAAGAGGTAGATGCCGGAAATTTCGTGGGATATGGTACCTCGTACCTTGCCAACAAAAAGATCAAAATTGCCATCATTCCCGTGGGCTATGCAAACGGATTCAGCCGCGACTTAAGCAATACCGGCCGGGTGTTGATCGGTGGGCGGCGGGTGCCCGTGATCGGGATCGTTACCATGAATACCATGACGGTGAATGTTTCCGATGTGCCAGAGGTCAAGGTAGGGGATGAAGTAGTTCTGATTGGCAAACAAAATGATCTGGAAATCAGTGTTGCTTCATTCAGCGAGATGAGCAACGAATTGAATTACCAGCTGCTGACCCGCCTTCCTGCAGATATTCCAAGGGTAGTGGTTAAATAAATACCTTATATTTGCAGGGTTTTCTTCTGCTTTATTCATTTGCAATGTTGTATTTATGAAGATACTGAAAAGCTTTGCCAGCGATAACAATGCTCCTGTGCATGAATCAGTAATGAGGGCCATTCTGGAGGCCAACCTGGGTGATGCCATCGCTTACGGAGATGATCCTTTTACCCTGGAGGCCGAACAAAAATTCAGGGAACTCTTTGGCAACGACATCAGCGTTTATTTCGTCTTTAACGGCACGGGGGCCAATGTTTCGGCCGTGAGCCATCTGACCCGCCCCTATCATTCCATTGTTTGCTCGGATATGGCCCATATGCAGCATGACGAATGCGGGGCTCCCGAGAAATTCTCCGGCTGCAAGCTTCACGTGCTGCCTGCTCCTGACGGGAAAATAACTCCTTCCCAGATTGAGCCCCTGCTGCATTCCGTAGGCTTTCAGCACCATTCACAACCCAAGGTGATCTCCATTACCCAGGCAACAGAGCTGGGCACAGTTTATACCCGCGATGAGATCATGGAGATCGCACGGTTTGCCCACCACAACGATCTGTACCTGCACGTTGACGGGGCACGTATTGCCAACGCAGCCGCTTTCCTGAACCTCTCATTTGAAGAGATGATCACAGAATCAGGGGTAGATGTGCTATCTTTTGGGGGGACCAAAAATGGCATCATGCTGGGGGAAGCCGTTGTATTCTTGAACCCCCGCCTGGGCCGCGAATTCCAGTATACCCGCAAACAGTCCATGCAGCTTGCATCCAAAATGCGCTATATCAGCGCCCAGTTCTCTGCCCTGCTTTCCAATAAGCTGTGGCTGCAGAATGCACATCATGCCAACGCCATGGCCCGCCGCCTGGCCCAAAAAGTTGAAGATTTGCCTGGTGTCAGTATCACCCAGCCAGTGCAGATCAATGCAGTGTTTGCCAGCGTTCCCCATCATGTGATTGAAAAACTCCAGCAGAAATATTTCTTCTATGTTTGGGA
>OBJA01000156.1_pt1 | contig 66664 bp, 51 predicted proteins | sample 1519751 | NCBI WGS metagenome assembly OBJA01 (sample SAMEA3881238, study PRJEB22517) | soil metagenome | biome: lake sediment; feature: soda lake sediment; material: sediment, water from around vicinity | place: India | collected 2013-12-23 | depth 3 m | reverse complement strand
ATTTCTTTTTGAATATCTGAAAATATACTTTCGCGCTCTTAAATTCAATGTAAATTCAATTTAAACTCAATTTTAATTCAATATAAATTCAATTATAATTGAATTTATATTGAGTTTATTATGAGTTTATATTGAATTTACTATTATTTATGTATAGATTAGTTACCGGTGAGGATAGCAGAACTGCAGCTGATTTCACGAGGCGGTGAAATTTGTGTGCCGCCACGATGTTTTCATATCCTGCTTTTTTTAACTTTGATAAATAAAATCAATAAAATAATCATCATGCGTTCAGTTGCTGCCGCCTGCCTGGTCCTTCTGATAATAAATTCCTGTTCACAGAAGCAAGCCTCCCAAGAGTATCCCATCCAGCCTGTACCATTTACCGGGGTTGAAATCGATGATCAGTTCTGGTCGGGCCGTATTGAAACCAATCACAGGGTAACCATTCCCATTGCAATACAGAAGAGCGCTGAAACGGGCCGCATCGACAATTTTGCAATTGCTGCCGGCTTGCAGGAAGGGATTTTTTGCTCACCCTATCCATTCGATGATTCCGATGTCTTTAAAATTATTGAAGGTGCAGCATATTCACTGCAGATGTTTCCTGATCTGAAGCTTGAGAAAACAGTTGATTCATTAATTCACCTGATTGGTGAGGCACAGGAGGATGATGGTTATCTATTTACGAACAGGACAATCATGGGTGAAAACGGGCATCCCTGGATTGGTAAGACGAGATGGGAAAAAGTGGACGACCTGAGTCATGAGCTATACAACCTGGGGCATTTTTACGAAGCTGCCACTGCATATTACCTTGCGACTGGCAAGCGTGAGGTGCTTGATATTGCCGTTAAAAGTGCCGATTTGATTGACAGGGAATTTGGTTACGGGAAAATAGAGAACTGGCCGGGTCACCAGGAGATAGAAATCGGGCTTGTTAAACTTTACAGGGTTACCGGCGAAAAAAGGTATCTTGATTTGGCAAAATTCTTTCTCGACATCAGGGGGAAAGGGATTGGAGATAAGAAATCATACAACCAGTCGCACCTGCCGGTGGTTGAGCAGTCGGAAGCAGCGGGCCATTCGGTGCGGGCTGCCTATATGTGGACGGGGATGGCCGATGTGGCTGCCCTTACCGGTGACAGGTCGTATATCGATGCCATTACCCGGATTTGGGAAGATGTGGTTTACAGGAAGTTATATATCACCGGTGGAATTGGGGCGGAAGGCGGTCATGAAGGTTTTGGCGGTGCGTATGAGCTGCCCAATGAAAAGGCTTATTGTGAAACCTGTGCTGCCATAGCCAATGTGTTCTGGAACCACCGCATGTTCCTGATGACCGGCCACGCAAAATATATTGATGTGCTTGAACGCTCGCTTTACAACAATGTGCTTTCAGGGGTTGCGCTCAGCGGCGATTTGTTTTTTTATCCCAATCCGCTGGAGTCGGATGGCCGGCACAAACGCAGTGAGTGGTTTGGCTGTGCATGCTGCCCGTCGAATATATCAAGGTTTATACCTTCGATGCCACAGTATATTTATGCACAAAAAGACGAGAATCTTTTTGTAAATCTTTTTGTTGCGGGCAGTACCACTTTTACAATGGCAAAGGGAAAATTTATGCTGAGCCAACAGGGTGATATGCCATGGAACGGGCATGTTGTGCTGAAGGTTGACCCTGAGAAACGGATGCAGGCGAACCTTCATGTGCGGATTCCCGGGTGGGCCGCAGACGAGCCTGTGCCTGGCGATTTGTATGAATTTACAACAAAACTGAATGCAGGTCCTGTTTTCAGGGTGAATAAGCAAGAAGTTACACCTGTTATTGAAAACGGATATGCAGTACTTTCAAAGAAATGGGAAAAAGGTGATGAAGTGGAAGTTGTTTTCCCATATGAAGTCAGGCGAATAAGGGCAAATGATAATATTGAGGCCGACAGGGGCAGAATGGCACTTCAGCTGGGGCCGCTTGTTTACTGTGCCGAGTGGGCCGATCATGCGGATGCCGATGTAAGGCAGCTGGTGGTTGATGAAAAGGTGCCGCTGACCTGGAAATATAAGCCTGATTTGCTTGGCGGACTCAATGTCATCACCGGCGATGCTTCGGTGCTGAGAAAAGGAGAAGGGCCCGACAGGGGAGAACTTTACCCGCAGCATCTTACTGCCATTCCTTATTATGCCTGGGCGCACAGGGGCCAGGGGCCTATGTCGGTTTGGTTGCAGTACAGGTAACCTGATTGAATTGCCGGGAACAGCTTCTTCTCACCGTGACATGATAAGTATGCTGGTTGGCTGAAGTTTAATGATGTTATTGCTGATGGTTTGCAACCGGAAGGTCTTGCAGAAGGTTGTGCGGGAGGTTCATCTTGTTTTCTTTTGGGTTTCCTCATCTTTTGCTCCGGGAAGGCATGATGATGAACAACTGTGGTGTATAATCGTTCATGCTGTTGGTTGCAGAAATACTGAAAGGGTTTTTTATCTTTGGCACTGAAATAACAAGAAGCATGGTTCTACTGAGTATTTATGATATTACTTTTCCACTAGAAAATCCGGTCCTGAAATTTCTTGTCATCCTTCTGATTATCCTGTTTGCCCCTATTTTGCTCGACAGGGTCAGAATTCCCCATCTGCTCGGACTCATCATCGCCGGAGCCATCATCGGTCCCCATGGCTTTAATCTGATTACACGCGACAGCAGCATCATCCTGTCAGGCACGGCAGGACTCCTGTATATCATGTTCCTGGCAGGGCTTGAGATTGATATGGCCGATTTTAAGAAAAATGCAGTCAAGAGCACAATGCTTGGATTGTATGGGTTTACAATCCCCATGATCCTTGGCAGTATGGCCGGATATTATTTATTGAACTATTCATTGATGACGTCGGTTTTGATGGCCAGTATGTTTTCGTCGCATACTCTGATAACTTATCCTATTGTGAGCAAACTGGGCATCACCAAAAACAAGGCTGTGAATATTACCGTAGGGAGTACGCTGATAACCAATGTGCTGGCGCTGCTCGTGCTTGCTGTGATAGTAGGACTAAGTTCAGGCGATATTGACAGGTATTTTGCCTTAAGGCTTTCCATATCCTTTTTACTGTTTTCGTCAATCATCATGTTGTTGTTCCCACCGGTTGCGCGTTGGTTTTTTAAGCGCTACGATGACAATGTTTCACAATACATTTTTGTGCTTGTGATGGTTTTTCTGGGGGCAGTGCTTTCGGAGCTCGCTGGCATCGAAGGAATTATAGGGGCCTTTCTTGCAGGCCTGGCGCTGAATAAACTCATCCCTCGCACATCGCCGCTGATGAACAGGGTTGATTTTGTAGGCAATGCCATTTTTATTCCTTTTTTTCTTTTAGGTGTGGGTATGCTCATTGATTACAGGGCTTTTTTTAGCAATATTGAAACAATTATTGTAGCTGTGACAATGTCGGTTATTGCAACTGTAGGAAAATATATCCCGGCATGGATTGTTCAGAAAAGTTTTGGTTTTTCGGCCGATCAGCGGCGGCTGATATTCGGGCTGAGCAATGCCCAGGCTGCTGCAACCCTTGCAGCGGTGTTGGTAGGGTATAATGTCATACTTGGTGAAACTGTTGATGGCCAGCCTGTCAGGCTGCTAAATGAGAGTATCCTGAATGGAACAATCATCATGATTCTTGTTACTTGTACTATTGCTTCTTTTGAAACTCAGAGAGGTGCCAGTAATATTGCACGGGAGGATAATGCGGAAATTGAAGACGATGATATGGATCCCGATGAACGGATACTGATACCTGTCAGCAATCCCGAAACAGTAGATGAGCTGATTCATTTGAGTGCACTCATCAAATCGAAAAAGAATAAGCGTGGACTTTTTGGACTTAATATTATCAGCAATAACAACAGTGCTGCTGAGCCTGAGGCCAATAAAAAAGGGAGAAAGGTTCTTGAGAAAGCAGCTGTTACTGCTGCTTCCGCTGACATTCACCTGACTGAATTACTGCGGTATGACCTGGATATTGTTAACGGAATAACCAGTGTGATTAAGGAGCACAATATAACCGACCTGATACTGGGCCTTCATGTGAAAAAAGGGATTTCTGAGACCTTCCTGGGCCGCCTTACTGAAGGGATACTGGCCCGGAGTAACAGGACAACCCTGGTTTATAAACCTGCACAACCTGTGTCAACAATAAAAAGACATTTTGTAATTATCCCCCGCCACGCTGAAAGGGAACCCGGTTTTCCGTTCTGGGTTTCCAAAATCTGGAATATTTCGCGCAATACCGGCGATGAAATACTTTTTTATGGTACCACCGATTCGCTGAAGATGTTGCAGGATTTACATTCCAAGCATCATATAGAGGCAGAATTCCATGAATTTGATGACTGGGATGATTTTCTTGTGCTTACAAGAAAAGTCAGAATCGATGACAATCTTATCATTATCATGAGCAGAAAAAATAAACCTTCCTATCATCCCAAAATGGACAACGTGCCAAATTACCTGAACAGTTACTTTAACAATAACAGCTTTATCCTGATATATCCCTTCCAGTCGGGAGTCGCTGAATCCATCAGATATGATCTGAACAATCCTGCACTGGCAGTTTCAGTAGAAAAACTTGATGAGATTGGAAAAACTATAGCAGGCCTCTTCAGGCGGAGGCAATAAACTGCGATTGGGGAATCATAACAAGAGAATTTGTTTGGCTGATTATTAAACTATTGGCAGAGTTAAGTGTCAATAACATATAAGTTTTATTCATCCAAATACTTTTCACATGAAAAAATACATCGGTTTTAGAAAGCATGTATTGCCTGCAGTGGTAATGATGCTGGTTTTTATTCTGAGTGTTAATGCCAACAGCTTAAAGGATAATCCGGAACTCGACAGTAAGGTAAAGGCTTTTCTGGAAGAGAGCCGCAGTTCATGGCGTGACTTGAATGTGCCTGTATCCGACGGACAGTTGCTGCATGATTTGATTGTTGAAAACGGATATAAAAATGCTGTTGAAATCGGAACTTCAACGGGGCATTCAGGAGTATGGATAGCCTGGGCCCTCAGCAAAACAGGAGGCAAGCTCATTACAATTGAAATAGATGAAAACCGGCACAGGCAGGCTCTTGAAAATTTCAAAAAAGCCGGGGTTCTGGAGTATGTTGATGCCAGACTGGGGAATGCACATGAACTGGTACCCGAACTTGAAGGTGAGTTTGATTTTGTTTTCAGTGATGCCGACAAGGATTGGTATATCAATTATTTCAAGGAAATGGCACCCAAACTGAAAGTGGGCGGATGTTATACATCACATAATGTGTATGAAGGGAGAAGACAGGGCTGGGTAGGACAGTATGTCGATTATCTGAAGTCGCGTGATGATTTTAAAACCACTTTTGACAGCTCAGGAGGGGGCATGTCGATTAGTTATAAAATAAAAAATCAGGAATAGCGGCACCGGTACAGCCTGAATAATGACAGGACCGGAATTGGGGTACAGCACACAGGAATGAAATTTCGGGCATTGATGAATATTTTTATACATTTGCCGGTATCATATTCATTCAAATGGACAGGAAAAAAAAATCGAAGCCAAAGAAGCTGCGTAAAAGGGTGTTCAAATCATGGATCACTTCCACTGTGAGTATATCCCTTGTGCTGATGATGCTGGGAGTCTTGCTGCTAATTCTTGTGAATGCAGGCCGGCTTTCGGATTATGTGCGTGAGCAGGTAGGGTTCAACCTGGTTCTTCATGATGAATTGAAGCCTGCTGATATCAAGAGGCTTGAAACAGTATTGTATGCTTCCGATTATGTGAAGTCGGTCAGGTACATCGACAAGGAAACAGCCGCCGAGGAGCTTACAAAAGAACTGGGTGAAGATTTTGTTGGATTTCTTGGGCAGAACCCATTGTTTGCTTCCATGGATGTGAAACTTGTTGCTGAATATACCCATTCCGACAGCCTTCTGATAATAGAAAAGGAATTCCTGCAGTACCCCCAGGTGAAGGAGGTGTATTACCAGAAAGATTTAATGGGGGTCATTAATGAGAATGTGCAGAAGATAAGTGTTTTTCTCATGGTGGTCACTGTGCTGGCAGGCATCATATTCATTTCGCTGATCAACAACACCATCCGTATATCACTTTATTCTGAGCGGTTTACGATCAATACAATGCAGCTGGTAGGTGCAGCACGGTCATTTGTCAGAAAGCCTTTCCTGATAAGGGGGATGTCAATCGGGCTCTTTGGTGCACTCATTGCAAATCTGCTTCTGGCAGCAACTCTCCTTGCCTTCAGACAGGAGCTTGAAGGGATGGTAGGGCCCGAAGATCTCAATATTCTCGGGGCGGTATTTCTGCTTGTGTTTCTTCTGGGTATAGTCATTTCCTTAATCTCTACGTGGCTTGCTGTTAACAAATTCCTGAAAATGAAATTTGATGAATTATTTTATTAGCTATCTTTGTGCGCTATGAAGAACAGGAAAACAACGAAAATTAATAAAGAGAAATCGGCAGTTGAACCGATGTTTCCGCTGGCAGCTGAAAATTATAAGCTGATGGCCATTGGGTTCGTAATTATCGTTATCGGATTTATCCTGATGATTGGCGGTGCAACTGATGATCCCAATGTATTTAATCCTGAGATTTTCAGTTTCAGGCGCATCACACTTGCTCCGCTTGTCTTGCTGTTTGGCTTTCTGTTTGAGGTGTATGCCATTATGAAAAAACCTAAAGAAAGCAAATAATCCTTAGTTAAATGAATGAATTTCAGGCGTTAATTCTGGGGCTGCTGCAAGGTCTGACAGAATTTTTACCCGTAAGCTCAAGCGGACATCTTGAGATAGGCCATGCTTTGCTGAATGTGCAAACCCCCAATAATCTTCTTTTTGCTGTGGTTGTTCATGTAGCCACCGTGATGAGTACGATAGTCGTTTTCAGGAAAGATATTCTGACACTAATCAGTCAATTTTTCACCCGGGGATGGAACGAGTCGAAGGATTATGTATATAAGCTCATGTTTTCTGCCATTCCAGTCGGTATTCTCGGCGTATTCTTTGCTGAAGATATTGAACAGTTTTTTACAGGCAACCTGGTATTTGTAGGCAGTATGTTGCTCATTACTTCCAGTTTGCTTGCCTTTGCTCATTTTGCCCCTGCAGGAATGGGGAAAATTACATGGCTCAGGGCAATTCTTATTGGTGTGGCCCAGGCAATGGCTGTGTTGCCGGGTATCTCGCGCAGTGGTGCCACCATCTCGGCCGGACTACTGCTGAAAACACGCAAGGATGAAGTGGCCAGGTTTTCTTTCCTGATGGTTTTGATTCCTATTCTTGGGGCAGCCTTTCTCGACGTGGTTGGAGGTGATTTTTCTGAAGAAGGAACAATAGGAATGGGGCCGCTTATTGTAGGATTTCTGGCGGCTTTTATTTCAGGCTTAATTGCATGTTCTTTTATGATTCGGATTGTTAAGAGAGGAAAGTTGATTTATTTTGCTGTTTACTGCCTGATTGTAGGGTTAATTGCTATCTTTGCAGGCTGATTTTTCTTTTTGTTAAATTACTGAAATTTAATTATTTATAAATGGCTGACCTAAAAAAGGCGTACGACTTTTTAGGAGGTGAGGTTTTACTGTTTGATAAAGACCTTCAATGGACTTCATTTGATTTGGTTCAGCGGGTAAGAAATCTGCTCTGCCGTAAAATGAAGATTAAGAAAATGAAGGTGGGCCATGCAGGTACGCTCGATCCGTTGGCAACAGGATTAATGATCCTTTGCACAGGAAAAGCCACAAAGCTGATAGAATCATTCCAGGAAAGGGAAAAGGAATATGTAGCTACCCTCAGGCTTGGTGCAACCACTCCCTCATTTGATTTGGAAACCGGTGAGGATTTTACTTTTGATACATCACATCTGACACCCGGATTGATAGAAGCAGCTTTGCTGAAGTTCAAAGGTGAATCACTTCAGGTACCTCCTGTATTTTCAGCTGTTAAGGTAAAGGGGGTTAGGGCATTTGATTATGCACGCAGTGGCAGGGAGTTAGAACTTCAGCCTAAGAAAATTGTTATTCACTCAATAGAGATGGAATCATTCATGCATCCTTATATCACGGTTCGTGTTGTGTGCAGCAAAGGGACCTACATCAGGGCCCTGGCGCGTGATATCGGGCTTGAGCTTGGCTGCGGGGCATATCTGACTGCCCTCAGGCGTACGAGAATCGGTGAATTTCAGGTGAAGGATGCGGTTTCAGTTGATTTTTTTATAAAAAATATCGATTCATATGTAACAAATGAATTAACCTGACGTAAAAGGGGATTCTTGATAAAAAAGCAATTAAAAGAAGTTAAAAATAAATTCAAAAAAGGCTGTCCATGAAGTTATCAAAGTTTAAGTATGATTTAGACGAGAAGAAGATTGCACTGCACCCCGCCTACAACCGGGACGAATCGAAATTAATGGTGTTGGACAGGGCAAAGCAGACAATCGAACACAAGGTTTTTAAGGATATAGTAGATTATTTTCAAGATGGCGATATTTTTGTTTTTAACGATACAAAGGTTTTCCCTGCCCGTTTGTATGGGAACAAGGAAAAGACAGGTGCTGAGATTGAAGTATTCCTGCTCAGGGAATTAAACCGTGAGATGCGTTTGTGGGACGTGCTTGTTGATCCTGCAAGGAAGATTCGTATTGGGAACAAACTTTATTTCGGGGAAGACGATTTGCTTGTGGCTGAAGTAATTGACAATACCACATCACGGGGCCGTACCTTGCGGTTTTTATTCGACGGACCGTATGATGAATTCAAGAAAACCCTTTACAGCCTGGGAGAAACACCGCTTCCCAAATTTATTAACCGTGCGGTTATTCCTGAAGACAAAGACAGGTACCAGACGATATTTGCCAAACACGAAGGAGCTGTTGCTGCCCCTACTGCCGGACTGCATTTCAGTCGCGAGTTGCTCAAGAGGCTTGAAATCAGAGGTGCCGATTTTGCATATATCACTTTGCACGTTGGGCTTGGCAATTTCCGCACAGTTGATGTGGAAGACCTCACAAAGCATAAAATGGATTCGGAACAGATATGGATTAATGATGCTGCATGTGAAAAGGTCAATCAGGCAAAAACACTCCGTAAAAATGTTTGTGCCGTGGGAACTACCGTGATGAGGACCCTTGAAACTTCAGTTTCTACACAGGGTTTCTTAAAGCCTTTTGAGGGGTGGACAAATAAATTCATTTTCCCGCCTTACGATTTTAGCGTGGCAAACCGCATGGTAACCAACTTCCACCTTCCTTATTCAACTTTGCTGATGATGGTGGCCGCTTTCGGAGGTTACGATTTTGTTATGGAAGCCTATAACATGGCACTCAAGGAAGATTACCGTTTCGGAACTTACGGCGATGCCATGCTGATAATCTGATGGTTTAATAAAACAAGTATAAAATGAGATACCTGCCGGTAATATTCTTTCTTCTTGCATCGTTTGTGCTTTCTGCACAAACCTCTTCTGAAACAAGGTTTATAGAAGTGAAGGGAAATGCGCAGATGGAGGTGGAGCCCGATGAAATAACGCTTGTCATCGGCATAGAGGAGTACTGGAAGGAAGAGTTCGAGAAGCGAAAGGAGCCAAAAGATTACAGGACAAAGGTCCCCCTTGCTGAAATAGAGGATGCACTCATCAAAAGCCTCAGAAAGGCAGGTATCGAAAAGGAAATGATAAGGGTAAAGAATATCGGGAATTACTGGCGCCAGCCCGGAAAAGAGTTCCTGTTCAGCAAGCAGCTCGAAGTGAAGGTGTCTGATTATGCCAAAATTAATGAGCTCTCGGGATTGCTCGATGCCAGGGGAATCAAATACATGAATTTTGGTGAACTGGGTCATTCGAACTTCAATGAATACCGGAAGCAGGTGAAGGTAAATGCACTGAAGGATGCCCGGGAAAAGGCAGCCTACCTTATTGAAAGCATGGGTGAAGAACTTGGAGAAGTCTTGTCGGTTACTGAAATCAACGACTGGTATGTAAGGCCAATGATGGCAAAAGACATGAGAATGAATGCTGAAATGGCCATGGAGTCTGTTGACCAGATTCAAAACATTACCATTTCCTATGAAGTGGTAGCCAAATTCAGAATTAAATAAAAAATATGACTGCCTTTCCGGTTAAGCAGTGCCCCCTGTGTAATGGAAGAGAATTCAAGGAATACTTGTCGTGTACCGATTATTTCGTCTCGGGACAGGAATTTGAGATCGTTTCGTGCCGTGGCTGTGGACTGAAGATCACAAGGAATGCACCCGATGAAAAGAATATCGGGAAATATTACCAGTCGGAAAAATACATTTCACATTCCGATACTTCAAAAGGGCTTGTGAATATGGTATATCACCGCGTGCGACACATTATGCTGGGCCGTAAAAGGAACCTTGTCAGGAAGGAAGTTGAATCGGGGCACATCATGGATATAGGGGCCGGAACAGGGTATTTCCTGAATGAAATGAAACAGCATGGCTGGGAAGTTACAGGAACTGAACAAAGCCCGGAAGCAAGGGAGTTTGCGATGAAGGAATTTGGCCTGACCGTGCATCCGCCCGAGGAACTGTTTCGACTGAGAAAGGAAAGTTTTGATGTAATTACTCTATGGCATGTGCTTGAACATATTCATGATTTGAATGAAAATATGAAGGTATACTTCAGGCTGCTAAAGCCTGAGGGACGTTTGATTATTGCTGTTCCAAACTATACCTCATTCGATGCCAGGCATTACAGGGAATCATGGGCAGCCTGGGATGTGCCAAGGCATGTATGGCATTTCTCACCCGAACATATGAAGGATTTGGGTAAAAAGCACGGGTTCAGGATCCACAGGATGAAATCAATGCCTTTCGACTCATTTTATGTTTCGATACTGAGTGAGAAATACAGGAAATCATCGATGGCCATCATAAAAGGAATAATCTATGGCAAAATTTCATGGCTCTACAGTTTATTGAGCACCAGGAAGGGAAGTTCTGTCATTTATGTCTTTCGGAAGTCGGGTTTATTCTGATGGTTATAACTGAGTACAATTTAAATCCGGCCCTGATCTTTAAGAACCCAGTAGAGGCCTTTGATGTTTGATTTCATCTCCGGGATAACAAGCTGCACAGTAATATGTTCAAGTGATGCCATGATTGCCCATGTGATCATCAGGTAGTAGAACGGGGTGATGAACTGGTAATAGAACAGCGTAATAAAAAACAATCCCTGGATATATCCCCCTATTTTAAACGAATACAGGTGAAAACTTGAGAACCTTTTGAATTTAATGAGGGAAATGATATTCAGGATGATGGCCAGGTTGAGAAATGTAATAAAGCTGAACAGATGAGGCCTGATTTCTTCTGTTTTGAATACCAGTATACCTGCAAAAGCCAAAGCGTAGGTCAGATTGTCGCCCATCGAATCGAGCCGTGCACCGATTTCTGTTTTCATATTGAGCATACGGGCCAGCATCCCGTCGAGAATGTCGGTAAACAGGTTGATGACTATAAAAAGGGCATATAATGATTCCTTTCCCCCAATGATGAAGTAGATAATAACCGGAAAGATGATAATCCGGTAGATGGACAGGAGGTTGGGTAAAATATATAGGTTATTTCTCGGATTTTGTTTTTTGTCCATTGTTCGATGCTAATACTCCGGCAGACTGGGTTTCTGTTTCAGGTTTATTCCTTCCGTATTTTTCATGTGCACTGGCAAAGTCACCTGCCACAATTGAGGCCGCAAGTGATATTTCACCTGCCAGGGCCGTGGCGGTTACTATCTCTGCAAATTTCCTGCTTTTGCCACTGCCAAAACAGCCAAGAAGTTCGAGGCATTCCCTTTGCGTAGGGAGTGACACACCACCACCTACAGTTCCAACGACCAGTGATGGAAAATTCACTGAAACATACAGGTCACCATTCAGGGCTTCGACATAGGAATAACCCACACACGATTCACTGATGTTTGCGAGATCCTGTCCGCATGCAAGAAAAAGGGCAGCAATCCCATTTGCACAATGGCCGTTGGCACCAATGGCACCGGCAAGCAATCCACCCAGAATCTGCTTGTGGTATGCGTTCTCAATGTCACGGGCAGTTGTATGGAGATAGCGTGATATCAATTGTTCCTTCAGAATAACCTCCGCTGTAACAGTTTTTCCCCTTCCCATGATGCTGTTGATGAATGCCGGTTTTTTGTCGACAGCCATGTTGCTTTCGAGCGAGTAACGTATTACAGGAAAATGACTTGCAATGTATTCACATACTTCCTGTGAAGCTTTGGTAATCATGTTCATGCCCATGGCATCACCTGTGGAAAAGTTAAACCTCAGAAAAACAATCTTTCCCTGTATGAACGGGTCGAAACTTAATAATCTTCCATTGTTGGTTGTGGATGCAGCCACCCTTTGCAAATCTGAGAAATGCTCCTCAATCCAGATGACAAATTCACTTGCTTTAAACAGGTTTTCGAGTTCAAAAAACGGCGCCCGCTGAATCTGATCCCTGACAATTGCCACATTCGCGCCACCCGACAAAGAAACTACCCTTGCTCCCCTGTTAAACGATGAAACGAGCGCTCCTTCGGTGGTGCTGAGCGGAACATAAAAATCACCTGCTGCATAGGCCCCGTTGATTTTCAGTGGGCCGATTACACCAGTAGGCACTTGTGTAAAACCGATGATGTTTTCAATATTGCCTTTTGTCAGCTGAGGGTCAACTGTATAATCAGATAATTTATTCAGCTGGACACCAACCTGGTTTTCAAGAAACCGGGAGCGCATTTCAATGGCTGTATGCGAATAATCATCCTTTCTGTTCTTTGGCAGGTTTATCCTGTTGTTGTTTTCTCCATTCATGTGCCGGATTTTCATTATTACATTACAACTGATTATAAGCATCAAATGTTTAATTTTCGCAGCACCGGTAGTTGAAAACCTCATTAACAGATTGCATAACAGCCTGTATAATATTGCCGGTCATTGATTTGGTCCGCCATAAATGGCTTTGGTCCAGATTTCAAATGATGCCTGTTACCTGTCAGCCTTTTTCTTTTACATCCATCATCAGATACAAATATTAATTTAGAACTCAGTTCCTGGTAATGATCATCTCCGGCCAGACCTGCAGGTGTATAAATTTAACATTGCCGGCATTTACCGCTAAAAATCATTAATTCGCGGAAAACTCTGAGAGTATTCTGAGTTTTCACTATACATTTGCGCCAAAATATAGTAAATGGATCAGCGCGAAAGAGTATTGGATGAAGCTACAGTTCAATTTTTCAGATTGGGCATACGCAATGTGAGGATGGATGACATCGCAGCTGCACTGGGAATGTCAAAAAGAACCTTATATGAGATGTTCAGGGATAAAACAGAGCTTGTGCAATCGGTATTGATGACACTTTCAGGCAGGCAACGTGAGCGGCACCAGGAAATGATTGCTTCGAGAGGAAATGTGATTGACACCATCTTCGGTTTCATGCATGAAGGCATCAGGTTACTTGGTTCTATTAATCCCGTATTTTATTCCGATTTGAAGAAATTTTATCCTTCTGTATGGAATGCATTACACAAAGCAAAAGTTCAGAGTGCAAATGAAATCTCGCATCATTTGCTTCAGCGTGGAATTGATGAAGGCGTTTTCAGGAAAGATATCAGCATTCCCATTGTATCACGGCTATTTCATGAGCAGATGAACCTGATATCGGATGAAAAGGTATTTCCCAGGGAGGAATTTGATTTTGCTGAAGTTTTCCGGAACCTTACAATAAACTTTATGCGGGGTATCTCCACTCCCAAGGGAATTGACATGATTGACAGTATATTGGAGAACAAGGAGAACAGTTATTAAAACAATGATTGGAAATTTGGGAGCTATGAAAAACATAAAAATCACAATTATTTTACTGGCAATGATAGCTGGCGCTGCGAATGCACAGGAAAGGCTTTCGCTTGACATTGCTGCAGCAAGGGAGCATGCTTTATTGCACAACCGTACAATCAGGAATTCGGGTTTGGCTGTCGATCAGTCGCAGGAAAGAATCCTGGAGGCTGTTTCTGCTGGTTTGCCCCAGGTGAATGCAACAGCCGATTATTCAAATGCTATGGGTGCTGCAATCAGTATCCAGTTTGACGAAAATCTGCCGCCAACACAGATACCTATCCGGCCTACGAGTAACTTTAACCTTCAGGTTGGGCAGCTGCTGTTTAACGGCAATTATATTGTAGGTATCCAGATGGCGAAGCTGGCCAAAAGCCTTTCAGAGAAAAACCTGAAGAAGACTGAACAGGATGTTGTCAGTCAGGTTACTGAAAGTTATTTTCTTGCTTTGCTTTCAGAGGAATCATTAAATATTCTGCGCAACAACACCCGGAACCTGCAGGAGATTTACCGCAGAACAGAACCACTTGTGAAGGTAGGGATGATGGAGAAACTTGAACTCGACCAGTTGTCGGTGCAGGTCAATTCTCTTTCCAATGCTGTACGTTCGGCTGAACGCCAGTATGAGATGGCAAAGAATCTTTTGCGGGTACAGCTTGGCGTAAAAGCCGATACTGAACTGGAACTCACGGAAACTCTTGCCGATTTAATTGAAAAGGAAATGGGGCCTGATGCAGAGATTCAGTTTAATCTGGGGATGAATGCTGATTACCAGTTGCTTGAAGTGCAGGAGGAACTTGTCGACAAACAGGTCGATATGGAGAAAATGGCATACCTGCCTACAATCACGGGTTTTTACAGCTATACCTATAAGTTGCTCAAGCCGGCATTTGACATGTCGCCTCCCCATATTGTGGGATTGCAGATGAATATACCCATATGGGCAAGCGGGGAGAGACGTTCAAAGGTGAGACAGGCACGGATTGACCTTGAAACAACAAGGAATACGAAGGCTTTGATGGAAGAACAACTTGATATCCAGTTCAGCCAGCTACAGTTCAACCTCAAAAGTGCATGGGAAAACTACGAAACACAAAAGCGGAATGTTGAAGTATCGAGGGAGGTATATCTGAATCTGAGGCGCAAGTTTGAACAGGGGATGATATCAGGACTTGAACTGACAACAGCCGACAGCAATTATCTTCAGGCGGAATCAGAATATCTGGCATCGCTGCTTGAGGTGCTTCGTTCGAGGAATGCATTGGATACACTTACAGGAACCATATTAAACAATTAAATAAGAAAATATGAATAGCAATAAATTTTATTCAGCTGCCATCATAGTGGTCATCATTATGTCAGTTGCCTGTAACAGGCAAGGTGGGGAAGGTGATTCTGCAGCAGGAGCAACAGCTGACAGAAAGGAAGCAGTGAGGGTGATGGAACTGCAGCTTAAGGAAGTGGCACGTTCGGTCGAATACCCTGCCACACTGGCCGCATACGAGGAGGTACATCTGGCTCCTGCAGCTCCCGGGCGCATCGAAGGCATTTTCGCTGATGTGGGTGATCGTGTTACAAGAGGGGCAAAACTCGTACAGATGGATCGCACGCAGTTACATCAGGCCGAGGTTCAGCTTAAAAACCTGGAGCTTGACTTCAGCCGTCTCGATACGCTTTCAAGATATGGCAGCATCCCTCAGCAGCAGTATGACCAGCTAAGGACACAATATGAAGTAGCCAAATCAAATGTGGAGTTCCTGAGGGAGAATACCCAGCTCAATGCGCCGTTTAACGGTCTGGTTTCGGGAAGATATTTTGAAACAGGTGAGATGTATTCGGGTGCACCCAATACCCAGGCAGGAAAAGCCGCTGTGCTTTCCCTTGTTCAGATCGATCGTCTGAAGGCAAGGGTTTCACTTTCTGAAAGTTACTTTCCCCAGGTAAAGACTGGCATGGAAGCAAATATCAGGGTGGATGTTTATCCAGACAGGCAGTTCAAGGGGCGCATCGACAGGATTTATCCTGTTATAGATGCCACCAACCGTACATTCCAGGCTGAAGTGCTTGTTGATAACCGCGAAGGATTGCTTCGCCCCGGGATGTTTTCACGCATTACATTTGATCTTGACAGGGAAGAGGCGATACTTCTCCCGTCGATGGCTGTGCTGAAAATGCAGGGATCGAATGAACGGTATCTTTTTGTAGAGGAAAACGGTACTGCCAGGCGTATTTCAGTGACAACAGGAAAGCGGTATGACGACTTCATTGAAGTCTTTTCGGATGAACTGCATACGGGTGCACATGTGGTCATATACGGGCAGGCAAGGCTATTGGACGGAGTTGCTGTAGAGGTGGTTAACTGACTTCCGGCATTTATTTTACAAACGCAAAAGCTATGAGTATATATAAGAATGCAGTAAACAAGCCCATAACAACCATGATGATATTCGTGGGAGTCCTTGTCATGGGCATTTATTCACTTGTCCAGATCCCGGTTGATCTTTACCCGGAAATGGACCCGCCCTTTATCTCGGTAATGACAACCTATCCGGGTGCCAATGCCGGTGATATTGAGTCAAATATTACAAGAACCATTGAAGACGCCCTGAATTCAGTTGATAAGCTGAAAGAAATCACGTCTACTTCATCAGACAATCTTTCAGTTATCAATCTTGAATTTGAATGGGAAACAAATCTGGATGAAGCGACAAATGATATCAGGGATGTCGTTGACAGGATAGTTGATTTTCTGCCCGAGGGTGCTGAACGGCCGATGATTTTTAAGTTCAATACCAGCATGTTCCCGATAGTCTTCTATGCCGTAACGGCAAGGGAAAGTTATCCGGGGCTTGAGAAACTGCTTGATGAGAAGATCATCAATCCGTTAAACCGTATTGAGGGCATTGGATCAATTGGATTGATGGGCGCCCCGAGACGTGTGGTATATGTTGATGCCGATCCACGGTTGCTCGATGCCTATCATCTGACAATTGAACAGATAGGAAATACAATCGCCGCGGAGAACATGAACCTGCCATCGGGTAACGTGAAGATGGGGATACTTGATTATCAGCTCAGGGTGCAGGGGGAATTCAGTACAAGTTCGCGCATTGAAGATCTGGTGGTCGGGAACATGTCGGGTAAGCCTGTATATATCCGCGACGTAGCTGTTGTAAGGGATTCACTGAAGGATCTTTCACTCGATGAAAAGATAAACGGCGAAACCGGGCTGCGTATGTTCGTCATGAAGCAGTCGGGGGCAAATACAATGCGGGTGGCAAGGGAGGTCAGGAAGAATATTGAACAGCTCCAGACCCAGCTCCCTCCTGATGTCAGCATTAACCTGATTATGGATACTTCCGACTTTATAAAGGGGTCTATCAGCAACCTGTCGCAAACCCTCATGTGGGCCCTTCTCTTTGTTGTCCTTGTCGTTCTTTTCTTTCTTGGGAGATGGCGCGCTACCTTCATTATTGTGCTAACAATACCCATTTCACTGATTGTAGCCTTTTTGTACCTGTATATTACCGGGAGCTCAATAAATGTAATTTCACTGACTTCACTGTCCATTGCCATCGGGATGGTTGTTGACGATGCCATTGTTGTTCTGGAAAATATCACGCGGCATGTTGAACGTGGGGCAACACCCCGGGAAGCTGCCATTTATGCAACAAATGAAGTCTGGCTGGCAGTAATTGTCACCACCCTTGTGGTAGTTGCCGTTTTTTTCCCGCTGACCCTGGTAGGTGGAATGACAGGCGTGATTTTCAAGCAACTGGGATGGATTGTTACAATTACAGTGGTTACTTCAACGCTTGCTGCAATTTCACTTACCCCAATGTTGTCGTCGAAATTTCTCAGGTTAAGGGTGAAGAAAAAGAATCCTGGCCCGTTGAGTTATGACCGTACCATAGAAAAAGGGTTGACGAAGCTCGATAACCTGTATGAATCCACATTGCGTTGGGCCTTGCAACATAAGTTGTTTACCCTTCTGGCGGCACTGCTCATATTTGTAGGTTCTTTATTCCTGCTCCGGTTTATACATACCGATTTCATGCCAGAGTCGGATGAGAGCCGTATTACTGCTGCAATCGAACTGCAGACAGGTACCCGGGTTGAAGAAACCATTAAAACCACGAGGTACCTCGAGGAAGTCATCAGGCAAAAGTTTCCGGAGGTTCAGATTATGGCTGCCTCATCGGGTGCAGATGATGAGGGAGGTATGTTCTCTCTCTTTATGTCAACCGGATCAAATCTTATCAACTTTATGATGAGGCTTTCCCCTGTTGATGAACGCGACCGTTCGGTATGGGACATTGCTGCAGAACTGAGGGAAGAAATTGCCGCATTGCCCGAAGTTGTAAGTTTCACTGTCGAAACGGCAGGGCAGGGTATGGGAGGAACTTCAAATACTGTGGATGTTGAAATATTCGGATACAATTTTGATATGACAAATGCCCTTGCAGAAGAGATAAGGCAGCGGTTGGTAACAGTGCCGGGAGCCATCGATGTTCAGGTGAGCCGTAAAGATGACAAGCCCGAGTTGCAGTTTGTTCTCGACCGGGATAAAATGGCATTGCACGGTCTTACAACTGCGCAGGTATCGTCAAGTATCAGGAACAGGGTAAGCGGTATGATTGCTTCCCAGTTTAAGGAGGAAGGCGAGGAATATGATATCAGGGTAAGGCTGAAAGAGGAATTCAGAAGTTCAATTACCGATCTGGAAGAGTTGTCGATAGTTACCCCAACAGGTAGCAGGATTAAAATGAAGGAACTGGGTGAGATCCAGGAATACTGGTCACCGCCAAATATTGAGCATAAAAGAAGGGAAAGGGTCGTGACGGTATCGGCAAAGCCCGACAGGATTGCCCTGGGTGAACTTGCAGGCCGCATTCAGGAAGCCATTGCCGATGTAGAGGTGCCACAGGAAGTTTTGCTCAATGTGGGGGGTGCATATGAAGAACAACAGGAATCATTCATGGATCTAGGACTTTTGATGGTTATAAGCCTGATTCTTGTATTCATTGTGATGGCTTCACAGTTTGAATCATTCAGTATGCCTTTTGTGATTATGTTCTCCATTCCGTTTGCATTTACCGGGGTCATTGTGGCGTTGTTTGTAACCGGTACCACATTAAGCCTGGTTGCCGCACTTGGTGCTGTACTTCTGATAGGTATTGTGGTGAAAAACGGTATAGTGCTGATCGACTTCACCAACCTGATGCGCGACAGGGGTATAGAACTCTATGAAGCCATTGCCCTGTCGGGCAAGTCGAGGCTGCGTCCGGTACTGATGACTGCCGCAACAACTATACTGGGCATGTTGCCGCTGGCACTCAGTACAGGTGAAGGTGCAGAGCTCTGGAGGCCCATGGGTATCACGGTTATCGGGGGATTAACTTTTTCTACCATAGTAACCATGGTGGTTGTGCCGGTAATGTATGGCGTGTTTGCCCATAAGGGTGAGCGGAATAAAAAGCAAAAAGTCGAAAAGCAGTTTCATTTTATGGATTAAAGGCTGAATGCTCCCGGAGCCGGAGCAGAAAGGTTTAAAATGTAATATTTGATGTATGAAAGCAGTAATGATAATATTCAATCAGGTAAATACCGAAAGGGTAGAGTACATGCTTGATAAGCTGAACATAAGAGGTTATACATGGTTCAGTGAAGTCAGGGGACGTGGCAGTGAAACAGGAGAACCAAGGATGGGAACCCATACCTGGCCTGAAATGAATTCTTCTGCACTCACAGTTGTTCCCGATGAAAAAGTAGATCCACTTCTTGATGCAGTTAAGAAAATGGATAATATCAATCAGGAGGTAGGTGTAAGAGCATTTGTCTGGAACGTTGAAAAATGGGCGTAGCCCCATTTTGATGTCATGCCGGTAAGGGGAATTACAGTCTCTTTACCGGCATTTTATTATTATTTCTTATGATAAACTTTTCAACCTTAGGTTGTTAGTTTTTGGTTGCAATTACCCGGCATGAACAATCGCTGTTTTGGTTATATTTGTGCCAAATTTGAGGGAATAATGACTCCGAATTACGACGAAGGAACAATACGTACGCTTGACTGGCAGGAACACATCAGGAAGAGGCCTGGTATGTATATCGGTAAGCTGGGCGATGGAACAGCTGCCGACGACGGCATATATGTTTTGCTGAAAGAGGTGATGGATAACTCCATTGATGAATTTATGATGGGATTTGGAAAGAAAATTTCCATCAGTATTGATGATGATAAAGTTACCATACGCGACTACGGCAGGGGTATCCCGTTGGGGAAACTGGTCGATGTTGCCAGCAAGATGAATACAGGTGCAAAGTATGACTCAAAAGTCTTTAAGAAATCAGTAGGGCTGAATGGTGTCGGTATAAAGGCCGTAAATGCCCTGTCTTCCAGTTTTGTTATCCGGTCGGTGCGTGAGGGCATTGCAAAGGAAATTCATTTCAGTAAAGGGCTCATTTCACAGGAACAGGATTACAGTGGGGTGGAGGAGCCAAATGGCACACTTGTAACTTTTGAGCCCGATCCGGAAGTTTTCCGCAGTTATCATTACATAAGTGATTATGTAGTGAATATGATAAAGAATTATACCTTTCTGAACGCCGGACTTACAATTGAATTTAACGGGGAAAGGTTTTATTCGCGCAACGGGCTTCGTGATCTTCTCGAAGAGAATATGGACGATGAACCTTTATATCCCATCATTCATCTGAAGGGTGAGGATATTGAAATAGCAGTCACCCATGGGAACCGCTATGGCGAGGATTATTATTCATTTGTGAACGGACAGCATACCACCCAGGGTGGGACACATCTTCAGGCTTTCAGGGAAGTATATGTAAAAACCATACGTGACTTTTATAAGAAGGATTTTGATCCGTCGGATATACGCGCCTCCATCGTGGCTGCTGTCAGCATAAAGGTGGAAGAACCTGTATTTGAATCACAGACAAAGACCAAGCTTGGCTCAAGGGATATTGGTCCAAACGGGCCTTCTGTGAGGGCACATGTTGGGAACTACCTTCAAAAGGAACTCGATAATTATTTACATAAGCACCCTGATGTTGCTGAAATGCTTCATCGGAGGATTGTTGAATCGGAACGTGAACGGAAGGCCATTTCGGGAATTAAAAAACTTGCCAAGCAACGGCAGAAAAAGGTAAGCCTTCATAATAAAAAGTTGCGCGATTGCCGCATCCATTTTAACAGCAATCATGAACGTGCCGACCAGTCAAGCATTTTCATAACCGAGGGAGATTCGGCCAGCGGCTCCATCACAAAATCACGTGATGTGAATTCACAGGCTGTTTTCAGCTTACGGGGAAAACCCCTGAATACATTTGGCCTGACAAAAAAGGTGGTTTATGAGAATGAAGAGTTTAACCTGTTGCAGGCAGCGCTGAATATTGAGGATAGTATTGATGACCTTCGCTACAACAAGATTATTATTGCTACTGATGCCGATGTGGATGGGATGCATATACGCCTTCTGCTGATTACTTTCTTCCTTCAGTTTTTTCCTGAGCTGATTAGAAAAGGACATGTATATATCCTGCAGACTCCTCTTTTCAGGGTGAGAAATAAGCAAAAGACCTATTATTGCTACACAGAGGAAGAAAAAAGGGAAGCTGTCAGGAAGTTGAAAGGTAAACCTGAGATTACACGTTTTAAGGGGTTAGGGGAAATCTCACCCGATGAGTTTAAGAATTTTATTTCCGATAACATCCGGCTCGACCCCGTTCTGATGAAAAAGCATGAATCGGTTTCGCAGATGCTGGAGTTTTATATGGGTAAAAACACCCCTGAGAGACAGGATTTTATCATAGAAAACCTTTATGTTGAAAAAGATGAGGTAGCATAAATCCTGGGTTCTGACAGGGTTCAAATGCGCTTGAAAGAGGAAGCACAAAGTATATAATGGCTGAAGATAATATTAATAACGAAGAGTTTCAGGAGAAAGGTCCCGAGGGGATTAAGGAAGAAATCACCTACCTGCCCGGAATGTACCGTAGCTGGTTCCTGGATTATGCATCATATGTAATTCTTGAGCGGGCAGTCCCCTATGTAAATGACGGTTTGAAGCCAGTACAGCGGAGAATCATGCATGCCATGAGGGAAATGGATGATGGCCGCTACAATAAGGTTGCAAATGTTATCGGACAGACGATGCAGTACCACCCGCATGGGGATGCTTCTATTGGAGATGCCATTGTTCAGCTTGGCCAAAAGGAACTGTTGATTGACACCCAGGGAAACTGGGGCAATATGCTTACCGGTGATGGTGCGGCTGCGCCGCGTTATATCGAAGCCAGGCTATCGAAGTTCGCCCTTGAGGTCATGTTTAATCCAAAAACTACAGAGTGGAAACTTTCGTATGATGGACGTAAAAGAGAACCTGTTACCCTGCCCGTAAAATTTCCGCTCCTGCTGGCCCAGGGTGTCGATGGAATTGCTGTGGGGCTCGCTTCAAAAATCTTTCCCCATAATTTCAATGAGCTTATTGATGCTTCAATTGCTTACCTGAAGAATGAAGATTTTGAAATTCTGCCTGACTTTCCTACCGGTGGCCTGGCCGACTGCAGCCGGTACAATGATGGTATTCGCGGCGGAACAGTTAAAGTGCGTGCCAAAATTGAGAAGCGTGACAGCAAAACGCTTGCGATTACTGAAATCCCTTTCAGTAAAAATACCACAACCCTCATAGAAACCATTATTAAGGCAAATGATAAGGGGAAAATTAAAATCAAGAAGATCGATGACAATACTGCAGAGAATGTTGAGATTCTTGTTCACCTTGCACCGGGGGTGTCATCCGACAAGACGATAGATGCCCTGTATGCCTTTACCGACTGCGAGGTGTCGCTTTCACCCAATGCCTGTATCATCGACAGTGACAAGCCCCTGTTCATTGGGGTAAAAGAAATATTGAAACGTTCGGTTGACAGCACTGTACAGTTACTGAAACTTGAACTTGAAATCAGAAAAAGCGAGCTTGAAGAAGCATGGCATTTTGCCTCCCTCGAAAAAATATTTATTGAAGAACGGATATACAAGGACAGGGAGTTTGAAGAGGCCGGTAATATGGATGAGGCAGTTGACCATATCGATAAACGACTTGAGCCCTGGAAGCCGAAATTTAAAAGGGCAATCAACCGCGAGGATATCCTCAGGCTGATGGAAATCCGTATGGCAAGGATTCTCAAGTTTAATTCGGATAAAGCAGCCGAAGCAATTCTTGCCATTGAGGATGAGATAGAGGATGTCATTGGAAATATTGAAAATATTATCCCGTACACTGTTCAGTGGTTCAGCCATTTAAAGGACAAGTATGGAAAGGGACGTGACCGCAGGACGGAAATCAGAAGTTTCGAAAATATAGTTGCCACCAAGGTAGTAGTCAAAAACGAGAAACTGTATGTCGACAGGAAAGAGGGTTTCATGGGTATTGGCCTAAAAAAAGCTGAATATGTTTGCGACTGTTCCGACATCGACGATATTATTGTTTTTCGCCGCGACGGGACTTACTTTGTCACCAAAGTGAGTGATAAGGCATTTATAGGCAAAAATCCCCTGTATCTTGAGGTTTTCAGGAAAGACGACAAGCGGACAATTTATAATGTTGTGTACCGCGATGGTAAAACAGGGTTTTCCTATATGAAAAGGTTTTCGGTTACAGGAGTCACCCGGGATAAGGAGTATGATATAACCCAGGGTACAGCTGGTTCACGAGTCGTCTACTTCTCGGCCAATCCCAATGGTGAGGCTGAAACATTGAGAATATTGCTGAAACCAAAGCCTCGTATCAAAAAACTCAGCTTTGAGGTCGACCTGGGAGAGCTAGCCATCAAAGGACGTCAATCGATGGGTAATATCCTGACAAAGCATGAGGTTCACAAAATATCGCTGAAGGAAAAAGGCCTTTCCACCCTGGGTGGACGCAAAATCTGGTTCGATGAGGATGTTTTACGCCTTAATTCTGACAGCAGGGGCAAATACCTGGGAGAATTCTCAGGTGAAGACAAAATCCTGGTGATTTATAAGAACGGTGAATACGAGTTGTATTCGTTTGATCTAAGTAATCACTTCGACCCTGATATTCTTGTTATCGAAAAGTTTAATGCGGAAAAAATAGTTTCAGTTGTATATTATGACGCTGAACAGGGATTTTATTATGTGAAGCGTTTTGAGATTGAGGATATCGACAGCAAACGCATCCGGTTTGTGGGTGAGCATCCCGACAATAAACTCGTAAGCATCACGTGGGTCCGTTATCCGAGGCTTGAAATTGAGTTTGGGGGCAAATACATCGACAGGGAAAACGAAATCATAGAAGTGGCCGAGTTTATTGGCGTAAAGTCATGGAAGGCTAAAGGCAAGCGTTTGTCAAACTATACAATAGAAAATGTCAAGGAGATTGAACCTGTCATAAAGGATGAGGATGTCAAACCTGTAACAGAAGATGAAGGCCCTGAAAAACAGGATGATGAGTTTGATGATGTTCCGTTTGAAATCAAAAGGCCGGGAAAGGAAGAGGATCCTAATCAGATGTCGCTGTTTTAAGTGTTGTTTGCCTGAATAGTTCTTCTTTGCTATATTGCAGTTTTCCATCAATTATGAGGATATACCTGATAGGTTACATGGGTTGCGGAAAGTCGACCATTGGACGGAAGCTTGCCGGTCATGCTGGTTTGCAGTTTGTTGATATGGATCATTATATCGAACACCGCAACTGCAAGACTGTTCCCCAGATATTTGCAGAGGAGGGTGAAGCTGAATTTCGCAGGAAAGAGCGCAAGGCACTTGAAGAATTGTCGGAGTTTACCGATGTTGTTGTGGCAACCGGTGGTGGTGCTCCCTGTTTTTTTGATAATATGGATTTGATGAATAAGTCGGGGGTTACTGTATTCCTGAACATTGATCCTAAGATCCTCGCAACACGGCTGCTGCAGTCAAAAACCGAACGTCCGCTCATCAAAGGGAAGTCGAAGGATGAACTTGTCAGGTTTATTGCCGAAACACTTGAAAAGAGAAAAGAATTCTACAGCAGGGCGCATCACCAGATTATCCAGCCCGACCCCGATTTGAACCAGCTTATGCAGATGATAAACAACGGCTGAATTGTACTGCAGGTTTCAGGATTCAGATATGTTCATCTGAAGACGGGCTATGATTCACACTACCCAATAGAAAAGATTTCGCTGGGTTCAATATCTGTTATAAGCCAAAAAAGCCATCTGCTTATCTGCAGATGGCTTTTTTGAAGAATATGCAATTCTCTTATTGGTTATTGTCGCTTGTATCGCCGGTTTCAGGTACTGTAGGGAAAGTTGGAACCTGTGTTGGATCTACAGCATTTTCAATCTGATCCTGTACCCTTGATCTATCCTGAATCATGCCCTCCCTTGGAATGAATGCTGAACCCATAATTGACAGGAAAAGGAGTGATCCTGCCAGCACCCATGTGGCTTTTTCAAGAAAATCGGTTGTTTTGCGGACACCCATGATTTGATTCGACGCCTGGAAATTGCTGGCCAGTCCGCCACCTTTGGAATTCTGAACCAGTACAATCAGAATAAGTAAAACACAGACGATGAATATCAAAACAATGATTAGCGTATACATTTTAATTCGATTAAATAATTCTTAATTTGTCTATTTCTTCAATTCGGCTTGCAAAGTAAATACTTTTTTCCGGATATTTCAAGCTTAATTTTCTAAAAGCATCTGCTGCTTTATCGTATTTTTTCTGGTTAAAGTATATCATTGCCAGGGTTTCGGTTACCATTTCATCATCTTCGGCCAGTGACCGTGCAATGATGTTATCGTCGGGCTCAGCCTGATGCCTTGCGGCAAGAGGTTTATCGGATTTAACATTTTCTGCCCGTGATGTAAGAAATTTCTCAATCAGATCAGTATCCGTGCGGATTAATGTATTTCCCCCTGGCTCAGATGAAGTGACCGGTGAGTGTTCCAAAGCATAATTCAGGGAAGTCTCATCAGCTTTTGAATGAAGTATCTTGTACAGCTGTTTCCTGTCGGGCAGCAGCGGGGCAGCATTTTGCAGTACCTGATCAAAGGTTGGATCTCCTGCATCTTTCAGATATTTCAGGTAAAGTATCCATGCTGCATGAAAATGAGGATAGGCTTCAGTCAGGTTCTTTAAATCTTCTCCTGAACTCCTGTTCAGCTGAAATGGAAATCCGGTTAGCCGGTAAAATTCTTCTGTAGTCATGGGTCACCAGTTGGCAAGTGTTGCGTTGAAAATATCTTCTGTCAGCTTGGTAATGATTTCGGGGACCATTGAATCTTCCACATCACTCAGGTTCAGGAAGCTGTCGAAATCCTCATAAGCTGAAAATGATCTGTCGATATTTTGGTCAGGATCGATGGCATTCGTGTATTTAACCCTAACCGTAACCGTAAGCCTGTTCTGGGCAGCCCTGTCATCTTTCTGGATTGATACAGGTCTCACTTCATAACCGGTAATCTGTCCTTCAAACATCAGGTCACCGTCTTCGGCCAGTTCATTAAGGGAGGTCTGCCTCTGCAGCTTTTCCCTCAGCGCTTCTGTAAACGACTGGCTGAGTGTAGGATTTACAAGACGTGCCCTGTTCGGGAAGTAATACACCGAGAATGTCCTTACCGCAGGGGAGATGTTCGCCCCTGTAAATGAATATGCAACCTTGCATGAATTTGCTGATACCACCACCAAAATGGCAGTCAGCATTACCATCATATATCGTTTAAGCATCAAATTATCCTTTTATATTATATTCCTTGATTTTACGGTAAAGTGTCCGCTCTGATATCCCAAGCTCGACAGCAGCAAATTTGCGTTTGCCGTGATGTTTGTCGAGTGCTTTGGTGATCAGTTCAATTTCCTTGTCTTCCAGTGAAAGTGACTCTTCAATGACCTCTTCTGTATCCTGGATGTTCTTTCTGTTATATTCCTGGTATGGTACTGGTTTAGGTGCTTTTTCAACAGGAGCCAGATTGACTTCTGAATCATACAAATCGCTGATAATACGTGCATGGTCTCCCGATACCTGAAAATCCTGGCTTGTCATCATATCAAGAACGAGTTTTTTAAGATCGTTCATGTCACGTTTCATGTCAAACAGGATTTTGTATAGGATTTCCCGTTCATTGGTAAAAGTGTTTTCTTCAGGTTTTGACAGCAATGCAGGGAGATTACTCGACCTGATAGAGGGCAGGTAACGTTGAAGCACTTCAGCAGTTATTTCACGAGTCTGCTCAATTATGGAGATCTGTTCAGTAATATTTTTTAGCTGCCTGACGTTCCCGGGCCATCTGTAATTTTCGAGCAATATCCGTGCTTCATCATCAAGTTTCAGGGGCGGCATCCGGTATTTTTCGGCAAAATCGCGTGCGAATTTCCTGAAAAGAAGGTGAATGTCTTCAGGTCTTTCCCGTAATGGAAGAATCTGTATTGGGACAGTGTTTAGCCGGTAGTATAAATCTTCCCTGAATTTGCCCTCTTCAATTGCTTTGGGAATGTTTAAATTGGTTGCAGCAATAACCCTGACATTGGTTTTTATGACCTTTGATGAACCTACCCTTATAAATTCGCCCGTTTCAAGTACCCTCAGAAGTCTAACCTGCGTAGGAAGCGGAAGTTCACCTACTTCATCAAGAAAAATGGTTCCTTCATCGGCTTCCTGAAAATAACCTTTCCTGTCGGAAAGCGCTCCGGTAAAAGACCCTTTTTCATGTCCGAACAATTCAGAATCAATAGTCCCTTCTGGAATAGCACCGCAATTCACAGCAATATACTTCCCATGCTTACGGCTTGAGTATTGGTGAATAATCTGAGGAAATACTTCTTTCCCTGTTCCGCTTTCACCTGTAATCAAAACTGATAAATCGGTAGGGGCAACCTGTACTGCCACTTCAATAGCCCTGTTAAGTGCGGGAGAGTTTCCTATGATTTCAAAACGTTGCTTTAAATCCTGAATATCCATTACTTTCTACTTTCAGACGTCAAATTTACAATTTTTCAACAGCAATGCTTCAAATGACTTTTCAATTAACCTTTTTTATTTAAATCACACAAGATTAAAAACCAATTAAAATTTTTCGTGCCATTCTCTGCCTGTAATTTATGATTATCTTTAACGCTCGAATATTGCGAAATATATATGAAGTTTATTGCTATAATCCCGGCCCGGTATCAGTCTTCACGTTTCCCAGGAAAGCCTTTGGCTCATCTGGGTGGTAAAACCATGATACAATGGGTTTACGACAATACGCAGAAGGCGCTTGACAATGTATGGGTGGCTACCGATGATGAGCGGATTATGAAAGCCGTTGAAGCTTTCGGTGGCAAAGCAATCTATACAATGGATACGCATAAAAGCGGAACTGACCGCTGTGCCGAAGCAGCAGTAAAACTTCAGGAGCATACCGATTTTGACGTTGTCATTAATGTGCAGGGGGATGAACCTTTTATCGAACCTGAGCAGATTAAACAGCTGATGGGTTGTTTTGATGATGAAACCATGATTGCCACTCTGGTGAAGGAGGTCGACTCCCCTGATGAGCTGTTTAACCCAAACAGGCCAAAGGTTGTCATCGACAATCATCATAATGCACTTTACTTCAGCAGGTCGCCCATTCCTTATGTCCGCGGTACAAATCAGAATGATTGGGTTGTACGGCATAAATTCTGGGCCCATATAGGAATGTATGCCTACAGGATGAATGTTCTGCAGGAACTCACATTGCTGGAAGCAGGCATTCTTGAGCAGGCTGAATCACTTGAACAGCTTCGCTGGCTTGAAAATGGATACAAAATCAAAACTGCTGTTACTCAATTTCAAAGTATAGGAATAGATACGCCTGAGGATATGCAATATGCCACGCAGTTGCTGATTGCCAAACAGGCATAATTTTTGTTTATTTGATAAAAATATTGTAAATTTCGGACTATGATAAAAATTCTACATATTATAATATTCTCTACATTTTTATTCACCGCTTTTGTTGCCGGAAGCACTGAAAATAACTGGCAACAAAATGATGTAAAGCAGATTGAATCAAACGATTTAAAGGTTTATCCGAACCCTACGCAAAATGGCAGGGTAACCCTGGAACTCAACAATGGCATGATTTCCGAAGTCCGCCTCATCAATATTGCCGGGAAGGAAGCTGCCGTAAGAAAGATGGATTTTGAAACAGTCAAGTATACAATGGAGCTTGAAAATATTCCGAGTGGTATTTATTTCATCAGTGTCAAAACTACCGAAAACAAGGTTGTGGTGAAGAAACTTGTTGTTTCAGGGCGGTAGTACTCATTCATTTAAAAGTTTATCTGGAACCCCACATTTATACTTCTTGCCAGTGGATAAGCCCCATCATCATTTCCCGGCTTCAGCGGATCACTCAGGATAGATGATTCAGGATCACGTCCTGTATACCGGGTAAGAGTGATTGCATTTGATGTACTGATGTAAAAACGGGCTGATGATATACCCACTGGCGACAATATGGATAGTGGCATAGAATATCCCAGCTGGATATCTTTGAGCCTGATAAAGGATGCATTTTCCAGAAACCAGGTTGATGGCCTGTCATTCTGATTCGTATTATTCATATCGGCCCGCATGTATTTATTGGATGGCCTGTCATCCCGGTAGTAATTCAGTGCATATTCCCTTAGTTTGTTGTGGCCCAGGTCCTGTGAAGAAAAACTTTCAACAACTGCCCTCGAATGATTGTAAATCTGAAAATTCTGCATACCATAGATGAAAACTGACATATCAAAGTTATTGTAGAATAGTTCCAGGTTTATTCCATACATGAAATCAGGGATGGCCTTACCTATGATTGTTCTGTCCAGATCATTGATGATACCATCGGCATTGAGATCTTTAAATTTTAAATCACCAGGTAAAGGTGCACCTGTAGCCGGCATGGCGTGAAGATAAGTACCACCGGCACTGTAATCATCCGTATTCAGGATACGCTCAGCTACATATCCATAAAAACTTCCTATGGTATGATGAATTGCAGTAATGTTATTTATAGTCAGGATATCACTTGGAATATACTTAACATCATTCTTCAGTGTTGAAAAATTTGCATTTATTGTGTAATTAAACTTACCCTGTATCTTCCTGTAATTAGCCGATAATTCAAATCCTTTGTTTTGTATTTCGCCCAGGTTGACCCATGGATCGCCCGGTCCGGTAATCCTGCCATATGCTGCCGACATTGGTACCTTTACAAGCAGGTCATTCTGGTTCTTAAGAAAGTATTCAGCACTTACATTCAGCTTTTGATTAAAGAAGCCCATGTCGATCCCATAGTTCCACATCTCAGCCGCTTCCCACTTAATGAAAGGGTTCCCCATACTTTCTATGACATTGAGTGCCGGGACCATACGCTGATCCTCACCGAAAACCGGGGAGAACTGGTCAAATCCATCCATTCCCGACATATACTGAAAGTTTCCGATATTCGAATTCCCCGTCCTGCCCCAGCCGATACGTAGTTTTATCAGCGGGAATCCAGTGTCTTCCGGAAAGAATATTTCATTGATTCTCCAGCCTGCAGACAGGGAAGGAAATGTTCCCCAACGATTATTGGGGCCGAACCGGGAATTGCCGTCACGACGTACACTCGCAGTGAGGAGATATTTGTTCTGGTAATTGTATAACAGACGGGCCAGATAAGATTCAGAAGCAAAAGGATGATAAAAACCAGTTACCTGCCGCCCCGTTTCATATGACTGACCTATTACATTAAGCTGTTCATATGGAAATCCGAGAGCGGTTCCTTCAATCACATTCTGCTCACTTTTTCTGACATGGTGAACTGCAGTTAACGAGATATCATGGCCCTTAAACCGACGATTGTAGGTTAGCTGGTTTTCAAGCGACAGTGATATTAATTCAGAATAAACTTCATCAAGCTGAGCCTGGTTTTTACTCCTCACGCCAAGTTCAAATGAAGGAAACCAGTTTTTAGTCCTGTAGAAGGTAGCTTCTGTTGAAGGCATGATCCTGTATGTGAGGTGATTTAATAGCCTTAGTTCCAGAAACATGCTGGCTAGTAAATTATTCTGATGATGATGAAAATCGCCTATTTCAAGTGGTGCCCTGGGGTTTATTTTATCATTCATGCCTGTATTAACAACAATTTCCTGCTGCCCTGAGGGCATCTGATAAAGATAGGGAATCTGGGGCCCTTCGAAACCTCCTTTGTTGTTTTCATTGAAAACTTTCATCAAAGGAGAAGCTATGAGCGATACCTGCCATGGATTGCCTTGCCATGTGCTGGGATTTTCCCGGGTAATTCTTGTGAAATGGATGGATTCACCAACCTTCAGGATTTTCCCTATCTGAAAATCAGAATTTGCCCTCAGACTGTATCTTTTAGCTGAGGTGCCTCTTAAAATGCCATCTTCACTGTAATGATTTGCAGATATTGAATATGTTGATTTCTCTCCTCCGCCAGAAAGAATAAAACTATGGTTTTGGCCAAATGTGGTCTGGGTTATCTCATCTTGCCAGTCTGTGCCTGATTGCCATTTTTCACCATAATACCACTGCCTGAAATGGTCATGGTAGGCAACAGGAACAGTAACTCCTGTTGAATGCAAAAGCTGTGAATAAAATGTAGTGTACTCATTTGCATCCATCACATCAAATTTCCCGGGACTTCTGTTGAATGAAATATATCCGGTATAGGTGATTCGTGGTACCCCTGAAACTCCCCTTTTTGTAGTGATAATGATTACTCCGTTGGCCCCGTCGGCTCCATAAATGGCAGAAGCTGATGCATCCTTGAGAATCTGTATGGTTTCTATTTCAGCAGGATTCACATTTACCATACTCGATGAAATAATCCCATCTATAATAAAAATGGGATTCGAATTCTGATTTATAGATCCTATACCCCTGATCCTTATCTGAGCTTCTTGTCCGGGAGTTCCCTGCTGGCTTATAAATACCCCCGGCGCATGCCCCTGCAATGCCCTTGAGAAACTTCCTGAAGGGGCCTTGATCAGTTCTTTTGAAGAAACAACAGCAACAGAGCCAGTTAAATCCGACTTGTTAATCTTGCCATAACCAATAACAACAATCTCTTCAAGGCCGATGATCTCTTCCAGTAAGGTTACCTCGAAATAATTCCGGCCATCAGGTATAAGCTTCAGTACCCTCATCCCAATAAATGAGAATATTAAAGATTTTGCTTCTGGAGGTAGTTTTATCGAAAAACTTCCATCATGATTTGTTATGGTTCCGATACTTGTTCCTTCAGCAATTATTGAAACTCCGGGCAGCCGCTGTCCCGATTTATCCCTGACTGTACCTGAAATTACTATAGGTTGATCATTTATTTTGAAAGTTTCACCGGGCCTGATGTGCTTACCTTGTTCTGGTTCTATCAGGATAACCTGGTTCTCCAGTTCTTTAAACCTCAGCGGGATTTCCTTAAAGGCAGCCGATAAAATGAATCCAACGGTTTGATCTGATGCATTTATACTTATTCTCGTTGAAACATCTACTTCATCATTGTTATAGAAAAACCGGTATTCTGTCTGATTTTCTATTGTGTTGAATAATTGCAGTAAAGTGGCATTATCAAGCTGAAGGCTTAATTTAGTATGCTGTGACCAGACCTTTTCTGATTGGAAAAAAAGAAGCACAAATAGCAACCAGTAAACTTTCATTACCGAAAAGGTATATTATTTCGGTTTAAAAATAAAAAAAGAATTGGTTTAAATTTATGATGTATGGGATATTGAGCTAACTGCACGTTATCATGTTGATTTCCACAATACGCTTATCCAAATTAATTCTCCGATGAGAATACTATTTTGTTACCGTTGATTGTAAAATCAACATACTGTGATGCTCCAAAATATGAAACAACTTCCATAATGTTCTCTTTGCCAAGTGTGCCCGAAAATCTTCTTGTTTTTACCTCTTCATCTGCAAATTCTATTTCTACATCAAACCATCTCTCAAGCTTTTTTTTAAGCTCCTCAAGTGATTCGTTTCTAAAAACCAGCCGTCCGTTTATCCAGTCGGTCTCAGGAGCAAGATCTGATAGTTCTTCCATATTCATGCTGCCGGTACCTTTATCCAATATCAGTTTCTGGTTTGGAGTGATAAGGATTTTTTCATCCAGCGCGTTCACCTGTAAGCTTCCTGTAACCAGTGTTACTGCCGCTGATTCTTCATCAGGATAAACTTTCATGTTGAATTCTGTGCCTAATACCTTTATCTCCAGGCCAGCTGATGTATTTACAAAAAATGGATTGTCCGGATCTTTTCTTACAGAAAAATAGGCTTCTCCTTCAAGGTAAAGCTCACGGGCTCCTGCATGAAAATTATTATTGAATTTTATTTTACTGCCCGAATTAAGCCAAACCTGTGAACTGTCGGGTAAATAAATGATTGTTCTGTCACCATATTCACAATAAACCGATATGAAGTTGTCTTCAGTTGGTGTTGACTGGTTGTAGAACCACAATACAACCGGCAATGACAGAATTAGAATTATAATGGCAGCAACTTTTAAGAGCTGAGAAATATGAAGTTGCGCACCTTTTGCATTTGTGCGTTTTGTTCTGGCATTGAACCTTTCAATAGCTTTTTCAGAGTTAAAACTATTTTGATGATCATGCATTCCCGAACTATCCCATATCTCCTTAAAGTCGTGGAATACCTGCTTGTTTTCCTCGCTTTCAGTCAGCCATAACGACAGTTTTTCTTTCTCCCGGGTGGTGGTTTCACCCGAAAGATATTTTATCATCAGAACATGAATTTCGTTATTTTCATCCATTACATGAAACTTAGTAAGATTCAGATGCCCGAAATTAAAAAATCCCTGTATTAAAGATTATCTCTTTTAACATTTTATGGTTAATCTTATGTAATAATTTATATTGTGCTGAAATCTGCGGTATTTACTGACATTCAACATTGCTTGAATAGTGGCAGGAGAATCAGGGTTTTTTCCTTATATTGTCCTGCATTTGATAGTTAAAAGATGCAGCAATTCAGCATGCTGCTCAACAATATACAATCTAAAATCCACTAAAATGAAATCTTTTTTTCTTACTGCTGTGCTGTTGTTTATCTCTGTTGTGTATATGCAGGCACAGGTATATCCCCGGACTGATACACTTTTTATTCGTCACACCGAAATCCTGCCGGTTATCGACGGCATAGCTGACGATGAAGAATGGTCTCATACCTCCTGGAATTATATTGATAATGTGTGGATGCCATATAATAACCTTTCATCCAATCTGACTCAGGAAGGAGGATTGAGATTATGGGAAGGTGCTGATGATTTTAGCGGGAAGTATAAAATTTTGTGGTCGGCAGAAACCAATCTGTTGTATTTCCTTGCTGTGATTACCGATGATGTTTTTACCGATGGTTATGTTTATCATGAAAATCCAAATCAGGGAGGGGGTTATCCCAAATATGATATACTTGAAATTTTTATTGATGAAGATCGTTCGGGGGGGCTTCATGTTTTTGATGGGTCAGGCAGTACGGGCAATTCATGGGGGACCAATGCAGAAAACGCTTTTTCATACCATCTTGCCGCAGATGCTCCAGGTGACGGTGAAGTACAAACCCAGTTTCATGCACTGGATATTGCCGGAACAAACTGGGGATACCCGAGCCAGAAAATTGCTGATTATGCCCATCATTTTCCTGAATTTTCCATGAGAAAGGAGGGAAATGTTTATACCTGGGAATTCTCAATGGAAGTTCATAAAGATACTTATAATCCGCAAGATCCTGAAGCATCTGTTGCAACACTGGAAATCGGAAAGATATTAGGATTGTCAATGGCCTATTGCGATAATGACGATCCCACAGAAGTGCCTTTGCGCAGAGACCACTTCTTCGGCTCAGTTGAAGTACCCGCAGGTTCATACAATGACCACTGGATGCAGGCCGACTGGTTTGGTGTTGCCAAACTGGTAACTGAACAGCCTACCCGGACTGCCCGTCATGAATTGGGAAGTAAACCCAATCTGATTGTCAGTTCCGCCAACAACCGGGTGATTGCATCATACAGTTCGGCTGCCCGGGGGAAAGTGCAGGTTAGGATTATTGATATTCAGGGGAGGGAAGTGCTCCGCTCGGCTCAGCAAAAAGCAGGCTTTGAATGGAAAGGTGAGTTTGACAGCAGTGGCTGGCCCAAAGGCATCTACATGCTTGAAATGATGAGTGAAGGATTCCGGAATACAAAAAAGTTCAGGGTTGATTGACCAACGGCTTATATAGAAAAAAGGCGTCACATGGTAAATACCGGTGACGCCTTTTTTGATGGCCCGATTATTCTGCTGTGTAACTAATCCATGTTGTACCATTGAAATGAGATACGCCCTGTGTTGTGCCAAACCATAATGTGCCATCAATATCTGTTGCAATGCAATTGACATTGTTGCCTGCCAGACCGTTGCTGGCAGTATAGCTTGTCCAGCTTGTGCCGTCAAAAACCGATACACCTTCAGGGGTACCAACCCAAAGTTTTCCATCAGCATCCTTGTGAATGCACTGTATCCGGTTGCTGATTAACCCATCTGATTTATCATACTGCATCCAGCCTTTTTTTGCATTTTTCCCCCAGTGTTTTCCAAGACCTTCATCAGTGCCGAACCACCGGATACTGCCATCTATCAGTACAGAAAGGACATTGTTCGACGGCAGCATGCTCCATGGTAATTCTAACGGAGAAGCTGCAGTCACGGCATCAACCTGGTTAGTCTTAAACCTTGCAACGCCACCTCCGTATGTGCCGATATAAGCCGTATCATTAACGAAATCAACAGACGTCACACGGTTAGCGGTAAAGAATACGGGACTGTAATGAATTCCCAGCTGAATTGCTGGCCAGGTATTTCCCCTGAAAACTGCCAAACCTTTATTTGTACCAAACCATCGGAAGTTATTCTCATCAACGTTTGCAACTGCTACTGAATCACCTGGTAAGGCAGTCATGCCCGGGAAAAGTGTAGCGGTGTTGCTGCTGGTATAGGTTGTAGCTCCCGACACTGCATCAATTGGCATCGATGCCACATTTACCCCCTGGGGGGTTGCAAGCCACAACTCAGGTCCGTACGTGGTTTGCTCAAAGGCAAGATCATTTATTTTCCCTTTGGTTAACTTGGGATTGTCATGAAAAACCTGCCAATTTGTGCCGTCAAATGCTGCAAGCCCTTTCCCGGTGGCGAAATACTTCATGCCACCGGCATCAATATATATTGCGCTGACATTGTTGTCGGGAAGCGACTGAGGGGTTTCCTGAATATCCTCTTTTTTGCATGAATTAAACATTAACAGGGTCAACAGGGATAATAAACAGATTCGATTCGTCATGTGATTTTATTTTATTACTTGAATTTTTTTCGATTCAAATACTTTATTTTTTTCTGAATTTCCTGAAATGGTGAGGATATAAGCTCCGGTTTTTACATTTGAAGCAACATTCCATTGTATTTGATGGGTGCCTTTATCGTACCGCGATTTGCTGATATTCTGAATAAGTCTTCCGTCAGCTGTATATAGTGAAAGTGTCAGCAGTGCAGGATCTTCAACCGAGAACCTGATAGTGGCAGCGTTACTTACCGGGTTCGGAAAAGTCTCCAATGATAATGTCTGTACCTGTATCTGTGCAGGAACCGATACCAGTTTCCCTGATACCTGTACCAGTTCAATGCCGTTGCCGCTGCCCAGGTTGCGGCTGTATTGCTTTTGATCGGCATTGTTCCAGTGTTCATGGACTCCCAGACTTTTAAGTGCCCCGTTTCCATCGGGATTGTACACAATGCCTTCAGGCCAGTTTTCAGGCGTTGCTGCCTGATGAAGATAATCATCAACACCTGTCCAGTTGGGATAATTCTCTGGCTGGTTAATACCATTGAACTCGGTGCGGAGAAAATCGTAACATACCGATTCAAGTGCCACCTGGTCGAGTGACATGAAAACTGAACTTGTCCAGTGGCCATTAAATGGTTGCATGTTCCACTTCCGGGGTGGCTTTACTTCACTTTCGCTTCCGCCATATAACCCTTCAACTACAAATAACATGGTGTTGCCGCCCAGGGATTGATGCCCCATGATGTCAACCATAACCCTGTATTTGTCGTACCCTGTATTCGACTGATCCAGGCCATTGTTGGAGGTTGAAACCAGCGAAGGATGCAGATGGCCTGCACCGTCACGTGTAATGGAACCGAAATGATTTTTTGTACAAAGGGTAATCCCTGCCCTTACATGTGATTTCAGGCATGCAACATTTATCATGTAATCGGCATCTTCCATTTCTTCAAAATAGGTCTCAGTTGCTGCACCCAATACCTCCCCTTTGTCTGAATAAGTCATCGATGATTCTAAAGCCGGAAGAATAAAGGTCCGGTTATGGGCATCAGTGGTTTTATCAACATATTTAACCTGTGGGAATTCCTTATGCCAGACTGAAAAATTGTGGTGGTAAATGTGTGCCATGGGGTCACCTATATAAATATTTTCCTGTGGCACTCCTGCAACATGAACAAGCTGACGCAGCAGGTTCAGCACAATAAAAGGTCCGGTTTCCGTAGTGGCATAATGGGTTGTACGCCATGAAGGCTGTATGTCGCCTCTCGACTGGATGGCAAAGCCATTGGCTTTCTCCTGGGAGGTGAGCAGCCAGCTTGCAGTTCCCTGGTTGATCTTTATAAAAATAGTCTCGCCATTCTGATACCCCCTTTCAACTGAATGTTTTTTCCGGTTGTGGAAGGTGAACACCGAGTCCCATGCAGCCTTGAGCTGGGTAGTGCCTGTCAGCTGAATGATTGATTCTTCAACCATTCCCCTGATAACAAGTGTATCGTTGTTCTTGTAGTCCCAGAATGCATCACCGGGTTTGTTGGTGCACTGTGCATTGGTGGCTTCAGGATTCCAGGCCCATACCACCCGGCCAGGAAAAATACCAAGGCCTTCACCCATCGGATTGTTTGCACCGTCAGGCGGAGCAATCATGACTGAGGGCGCTGCAACCGTTGTTTTCTGTTGCTGTGAAATAAGGAATACTCCCGATGCAGCAACCCCAACTACAAGCAATAGTATGGCCTGAGCGAATTTCTTTTGATGGAACAAGGCTTTTGACTTCCGGAATGCAGCAAAGGCCGATGTGAACGAAAGGATGTATAGCACAAACCCTGACATGAGCGGAGCCGCTGCCCGCATACATGGATACCCTGCCCTTGATGGTTTGGGAATGACCCTTACCAGGAACCAGAGTGTGGCAAGAAATCCTGCCACTATTAAAATAAAATGAGAAGGTCGTTTTTCAAGTAAAGCTGCTCTTGCTTTTTTTAAAGCACTTGCAACCGACTGGTTTGAAAATAATTTCATGGTGTTGTCCTTTTACTGATGTAATTATAAAGTTCCTCTGCTACAAGCCAGTGACCATTACTGTTCCAGTGGTTGTCGCCGGCAATAAAATACTCTATCCCCATAGCTGCCGAAACAGGCGGATTAATGAATGATGGATAAAAGTTAATAAACCCTGTATTGTAATCCTCCGAAAATTTCTTCCAGAACCTGACATAGCTGTCTTCAGTGTCTCTCCGGGCTATTTGTTCCTGCCACGGATGGACCGAAATTGTTAACCTGATGTTGTATTCTTTGCACAAATCATGCAGCCTGATCATGTTTTCCCTGCCGAGGTTCAGTCCTTTTTTAGCAAGTTCTGCAAATGCCGGTTCATACAACCAGCCCGATACACCATGGAACTGTGGGTTCGACAGCAGGATGTTATCATCGAATTCCGAAAAAAAGGAGGCATACAATTCCAGTGCATCTGCCTGATCGCCCTTTTGACGGTAGCTGTCAAAAACAGTTGCCTTTTTCAGGAATCTTTCAGTCTGCCTTTGCTTTTTGATTTTTTGCAGGGTATGAAGGGTGAATGATTTGTTTATTGCCTGATTTCTCAGTATGGATACCATCTTTTTTGAAAAGGTTTCTCTCTCGGGTTGATAATTTTCATACACGATTTCATTCTGGATATCAGAAATGTCAATAAAAACGAAAAGCTCATCAAACCGAAGGCCCTTTTCTTCCAAAAGATATTTTGTTTTCAGGTAATAAATGCGCGGCGAGTAGCTTACCGCTGCAGCGTTTAAAACCTCATAATTTTCTTTTTCGAGTTTTTCAGCCAGTCTTCCGGCAAATGTTTCAGCATAGCTTACACCTACCCCTTCAGTATGAGAATCACCCATTAAAAGGATACGCTTCTTGTCAGTCGTCAGGGGTACATTGCGTATTTCTTTATCTCTGAAACCAAGGGAATTGGTACGAAAGGAGTAAATGAAATGGCTCCAGCGGGCATTGGCTTTTTGATTGGGAAGTAATCCATGATGATGGTATGCATGTGATGTCCTGAATGTCCGGTCAGTGTCATCTATGAGCAGGGCTGCAAGCACCAGGTCTAATGCCAGAAACAGTAAAACAGTCAGCAACGTAAGAATAAAAGCGATTTTTATTTTCTGCTCCTTTTTCATCAGGTTGCTATGATTAATCAAGGCTGTCCATGTATTCAAACCTGGGCAAAGCTTTTACACCTGTTTGTTGTGATTTGTCGAAAATATAATTCCCCATCACCAGATAGTCCATATCTGTGCGCATGAAGCAGATAAAAGCCTCTTCGGGAGTACATACAATAGGTTCGCCGCGGACATTGAAACTGGTATTGATGACCATCGGACATCCTGTTTCAGCATACACCTCCTGCAGCAGGCGGTGAAAACCAGGATTAATATCTTTATGTACTGTCTGAACCCTTGCTGAAAAGTCAATGTGTGTAACTGATGGGACAACCGAACGCTTGTAATAGAGTTTTCTCTGTAAGGGAAAACCGGAATAGTTTTCCGGCAGGGCAGCTCTTTTATCTTCCTTTACAGGACAAACCAGCAACATATAGGGGGAAGATTGTGGCAGATCGAAGAAAGTTTCAGTATGCTCAGTTAATACTGCCGGGGCAAATGGCCTGAAGCCTTCCCTGAATTTGATCTGCAGGTTGAGTTTCTTTTGCATTTCACTGTTACGTGCATCAGCAAGAATGCTCCGGTTGCCAAGTGCTCTCGGGCCGAATTCCATTCTACCATGGAACCATCCAACAATTTTGCCTTCCCCTATGAATTTTGCTGTCTGTCTGCACAGCTGTTCAAAATCTTCAGTATATGTTGCAGTTGCCTTATATTTCGAAATAGTCCGGTATATCTCCTCATTTGAAAATGCCGGCCCCAGCAGCGCTCCGTTCATGCCATCGCTTGCAGGATCAGGGTTCAGCCTTGCCTTCCCCATATAGATGTGCCATGTTGCCAGTGCAGCTCCTGCAGCACCTCCTGCATCGCCTGCAGCTGGTTGAATCCAGATTTTCCTGAATAACCCGCTTTTCAGCAGCTTGCCATTTGCCACACTGTTGAGTGCCACTCCACCTGCCATTACAAGGTTATCAGAACCCGTCAGCGCTTTTGCTGTTGTTGCCAGCTTCATCACAATCTCTTCTGTTACCTGCTGGATGGCAAGGGCAAGGTTGCAATACGAATGGCCTATCTCTGTTTCAGGTTGCCGGGGAGGGATCCCAAAAAGCTTTTCCCAGCTTTTGTTGTTTGTCATTTTTAATCCCGAAGCATAATCAAAATACTTCATATTTAAGGTTAATGAACCATCAGGCCTTATTGTTGTCAGCTCTGTGGTGATTAACTCCCTGAAATGTTTTGTTTCCTGTGCATCGGGCTGACCATAAGGTGCAAGTCCCATCAGCTTGTACTCTCCGCTGTTTACCCTGAAGCCACAGTAATAGGTAAATGATGAATACAGTAACCCTATGGAATGAGGAAAATGTAGCTCCTTCAGCATTGTGATATGCTCATCTTTCCCGTGCCCGATTGTAGTGGTCGACCATTCACCCACACCATCAATTGTAAGAATGGCTGCATCAGTAAACGGCGATGGGTAATATGCACTTGCGGCATGAGAAAGGTGATGCTCGGGGAAGAGCAGTGAAACGTTCTGCAGGCCTGCCTTCTTTAATTCCGATTTGATGTGCTGCCTGATATGAAGTTTGTCGCGAAGCCATACGGGGATGGCTTCGAAGAAACTTTGTATACCCCGGGGGGCAAAACCATGATAGGTTTCAAGTATCCTTTCAAATTTAAGTAACGGCTTATCATAGAATGCCACATGGCTGATATGCGAAATGTCTTCTTTAAGTTCCGACAGGACATACCTTAGGGCATTGGCCGGAAAGGAACTGTCATGTTTACGGCGCGTAAACCTTTCTTCCTGGGCAGCTGCAATGATTTTTCCATCCTGTATGATACAGGCGGCACTGTCGTGATAATAAGCTGAAATACCTATGATAATTTCCGGCATACCTGGCAATCGATTGTTCTGTTGTTACTGTTTGTTTAGAACAAGGTGTATATAAAAGGTGCAATCGCTGAACCTCCGCTTAATATTATCAGAATGCTGAAAAACAGCAGGATGACCAGGAGGGGAATCAGCCAGAACTTTTTTCTTGTTCTCATGAATTCATAGAGGTCTTTGATAAGTTCCATTGAATATACGATTAAAAAGGTTTTACAAAATCTGATGGCGTAAACCGGTGATCCCTTGTAATGAAAACTGATGCTGGACCTGTGCTTTTTTCATCAAGTTTCATCCTTCGGCGGATGCTCTTTCTTTTGAAAACACTTACAGGTGTCACTATCAGAAAAAAAATCAATGTCAGTAAAATGCGGCTGACAACATACCCCAGGGCTTCTCCAAGAGAAAACCAGAAAATCCCAAAATACCGGAAGGGGGCTGGCCAAGCCAGCAATACGACTGTTGCAATTACTGCCCCATAAAGAAATATCCTTGCCTCTGTGAATAACATCATCAGAAGGAAAATCAGGATAAAAGCCAGCCCCGAACCATATACCTGCGAATCAGTAAGTTGTTTCTTAATAAAACCCATTTGAACTGATAGCTTCGTTTATTTTATTTTTTCATAAATCTTCCTGATACATATGACCCATCCGGTTTAAATACCCCAAGGATATATATCCCGGATTTCAACCCTGAAACAGGAATTTCATAACTGTTTTCAAGATAATTCTGGTAGATTGATTTTCCATTAATGTCAATTACCTGCACATAGCAACGGCTGTCAAGTGTTTTATTGATATGTAGTTTATCACTCACCGGGTTGGGATAAAACATGATACCCGTTCCATCACCAATAAGTTCGGCGCCCGTAGTCGGACATCCTGTGCCCTGGTTTGTTACATAAACTGTTACCGTATCATTTAATTCATGATTGTCGGCAGCATATATGTAAAATGTAATATGACCATCATCCCCGCAAATTCCTGAACCCTTGATATGCATCCTGCCTCCCGAGAAAGGGGTCAATATACTTTGGGTCGTATTTTCAACCACATCAATGACTGCGGTAGCATTAAAGGCATCGGCAGGCAGGACCTGTGTCGATATCATATCACTGCCCCTGTTTGTGTCAATCAGGAAATTGCGTGTCGATGTAATACTCAGGCTTTCCGGTCTTTTCCTCTCAAAGTATCCCAGGGGAAGCTGTTCATAACCCGGGTCTTCGCCCCTGAAATTGACAATCACGATGGAATGCTTTGGAATTTTGACAAGCATGTTGTCAGTAATTGTTACTGTTACTGAGTCGATATTTGCATTGAATGAACTGAAATCATCTTCCCACATGGTGTAAATTGTTGCTTCATCTGCAAAGGTCAGATCAGCCGGCAGTTCCAAAGCAACGGTAAATTCGTTTTCAAAATCGCGGTTAACCATCATCACACTGAAGTTTTCACCTGAGTTGTAGCTGTATGCACCAACTGCATCATAATTGATGTTTTTACCGGCCGAATTGGTTATCCTGTTGTTGGAAATAAAATCAGTCTTCATGATATGGCCTTTACAGAACCTGTTGAAAAGCTTTCCCGCATGGTAAAGAGGCAGTTTCCTGTAATTATCGGCTGGCTGTGTAATACGCCATTCACCACCTGTCAGGTGGAATATCGTAGGAATGATTGAGCCGTAATTCATTGAATTGGCAAGGTAATCGGTCAGGACAACTGCCTGGCCGAAGCGCCCGTTGTATGAGGAGGTCGTCATGTTTGTCTCATAGAGGTAGAAGGTTTTCAATGTTCCTGTAAGGCTAAGCGTCTCCTTCATGGTAAGTACAAATCCCTCCATATTGTTTCTTGCCATATCTATACTGTTCTTGTAGTAGTCAAGTTCTGAGTCACCTTTGGGGATTTCAGGATCATAACTCAGGTTGCCACCCATATATCCCGATACACCAAGGCTTTCGGCATGGCCCCTGTCGCCTGTAAGTACTTTTGTATTTACCCCGTAGCTGCTGTTGGGGTGAGGATACCTGCCGCTGTATACCATAATTATTTTTTCAGGGTCATAATAGGGCGATGATCTAACCACATCGCTCATGTCACGCACCCATTTGGCGTAAACTGCATAATCTGAACCTATTTCTGCATCATGGGCGGCGGCTCCCCAGACTTCGTTCCCAAACTCCAGGAAAATTCCTTTTCCCTGCTGTAACAAAGGTTCAGTAAAGCCCTCCGAAGCACGTATTGCTCCCCATGTTGTTGATGCGTCTCCGGCGAGGTATTCCAGAAGGTGCAGGAAGGTATTGGGATTTGTACGATAATCTATCCCATCTTTCACGCCTACTGTAAGCGCAAACCTGGCTCCCAGTTCATTGGCAAAATTCAGCATTTTCCCATAGGTATTGGCCTTGCCTGTTCCTGTTGATCCTTGCAATGACTTCGAGTTGGCCGATATGGCTCCCCAGCGGATTGCTCCTGCTCCGTATTCCCTTACAAGCTGCCTTACCGTTTCGTTGTTCACCATATCCCCATTTTCATACGGGCCGTTCAGCCCCATCCCTTCATTCCATGAGGTTACCAGGTTCGAAACAACTACCTTGCCCATCTTCTCTCCAAGCAGGGGTCCTGTGGCATCAAATGCCACGGTGGCAACTTCAAATTCATTGCTCTTCTCTGAAATATTCATGCCTGCATCAACCGATTCAATGGTAACCTTGTATGTAGTTTCAGGGTAAAGATTCCTGACAATAACCTCATTACTGAAAAGGAAATCATTTATGTTGTATAGCTCTCCGTTAATATAAAGGTTGTAGCCAATTACTTCAGTTTCATTATCTGTTGCACCACTCCATTTTATGCGCAGGGCCAGGCCGTTTGCTTCAAGTACTTCAAGCTGGGTGGGTGGGGTAGGGGGAGTATCATCACTGCTGAATGTTTCTGCTTCAAGGACGCTGCTTACAAGCGATTCGTTACCTGCCCTGTCTGTCGAGGTAACCACTAAATTGTATTTTGTGTTTTCCTGAAGGTTGTCGATCCGGTAACTGGTTTCCCTGATGATTGAACTATTGGCCTTAAACCCGTTGATATAAATATTGTAACCCGATACCTTTGTGTTATCGGTTGAAGGATTCCATTTTACTGCCATTGATGTGGATGATTTCCATTCCAGAACAAAATTCTCAGGGGCAGTTGGTTTTACTGTATCGTAAACCGGCATCATGTTCGTACCCTGAATATAGCTCATATTGATCCCGGGACCGTCCCACATAATACCTCCATAGGTGGAATGGATAATCCACTGTGTGGCATAAATTGCATATACCTTACCTGCTTCAAGCTGTACTGGTGCCGATTTTGCAGTATTGTTCCCTATTTCTGTACCTGCTCTGCCATATTTGTCACTTCTTGAAAGCAGCTTCTGTGCCTTGCCGAATTCATGGTTGGTACTGAGCCACAAACTATGGTTATCGGCCGAACGCATATAGAAATGATAGGTCCCGCTTACGGGAGCTACAATATATCCCTTGTAGAAAGCAGTATAAAAATCATGCCCTGTGCATACCGCAGGGTTATTGCAGTCCATACTGACGGTAAGCGGAATCTCCTTGTAGTTGAGTTGGTTGTAAGGCCCTTCTGATGTCTGGATAATTGTCTCGTAAACAGGGACGCCTGATAAGGGTATGGCTTCCTGCCAGAATACTATGTCATGGATCTCAAAAGTCATCCCCGGGTTCTGGTAGGGCATGATGTGGATGTCCATGTGCAGGGTGTCTGCTTTGCCATCATAATTAAAGGCAATGATAAAGTTTACCTTTCCGGTGGTACCTTTCTCCTCTACCCTGGCAATGGCAACTGATTGCCCCGGGGTGTACCCGATGTCAATAATTTCAAGAAGCGCTGTATTTGTTGAAACGATTTCAATTTCCGGATTTTTCAGTTGAAGTGAATCTGCCACAGGAATGAGGATTTGATTTACACCGGAGCCGGCAAAAATGCGCAGTGAATCCGGTCTGTCGGTTGATGGCCCTGTCTGGGCTGATAAGGCAGTGCATATGATGAGTAAAATCAGGGATGTTAAAATGGTTATTTTTTGATTCATGATATTGATAAGTTTTATTTAGCAGTTCCAAAATATAATGAAAAAAAGCTGTCCTGTGTGTCAAGACAGCTTTTTTTTCTGTTATTCTTCTCTCGTTAATCAATCACATTGATGGTGATTGATTTAACATCCTGCAGGTAATCCTTTGCCCAGTTTCCCGAACTTGATGCAACAACAGTGAATACCTTTTCTCCTGGCTGGTTATAGGCAGGAATGACCAGTGAATCGAGACTGGTGGAAAATGGGGTTGCAGTCCGTGTGGGATCATTGGCATCATAGGTATTCGGTAGATCGTTCCCTCTAAAAAATACAGCAAACTCTCCCTGTACATTGTCAAGATAGATTGTAAATGGTCTTCCCCTTTTCAGGGTGTTGTTTTGCAGATTTGTAGTAAAATCAGCCGATGGGGTGATAGCTTCTTCCTTGTTGCAGCCAAAGGCAACCAGCAGCACTACCATTGATATTGTCATGATTATATTTTTCATCTTATTCATTTTAAAATTGCATTAGGCATTGAATAATTTTTGCAACTGCATAAATTGATATGAACAAATCCTGTTACCATCCCGGATTTTGTTTCAGCTGTCCTTCATGCTTGTTTATTTCTTCAATAGGGATAGGCAGATACTCATGCTTGCCTTTTACAAAATAGTTCCCAAAGTCATTGGGACCAACCTGTCTGCCTAAAATCTGGGTCCAGTTGATGCCCCACTCCTGATCAAAGCTCCAGCGTACAAGATCAAGCCATCTCCAGCCTTCAAGGGCAAGTTCCACATCGCGCTCATGAATGATGGCCTCCCTTGTAAGGGCTGCAACCGGTGGCATATCCACCCTTGCCCTTACCTGGTTGAGTGCTGCCAGGCCTTCGCCGGTGTTTTCATTCAAAAGGAATGTCGTTTCTGCAAACATCAGCAGTACATCGGCATATCTTATCATTTTCCGGTTGATGGGGTCATTTTTAGGTGCATCTTTATCATAATATACCGGATAATGATACTTTTTCAATCCAAATCCACGTGAAGGATGTGTGTTTGGATAATCAATAAGGCCTCGTGAAAAGGCTACCCGTTTATTATGAACCCCGCTTCTGTAAGCTGTGTTCAAAAACGGACTGCCTGTCCTGAAATCCATCAATTCCCCATCCTGCCATAATGTTGCATAAGCTCTTGGATCACGATCAAAACCTGCAGGAACACCTTCTGTTTCAAAGGCCAGGAAAAGGTCAGGATGGGCTTCATGATTTCTGAAGCTTGAGGGATGTGCGCTGAAATAGGCTGCATTCAGTGCTCCGGTCCATTGCCAGCCCGGAAGCCAGCCTCCTGCAATACGCTCGTCACTGTACTGGATTTCCCAAACCGACTCTTTATTGTTTTCTGCAGGATATGTATTCGTACCTGCTGTTAATGTGACCCACGTGAAATTACTTAAAACGGCATTGATGTAGTCCTGACGCGATTTGGGTGCTTTAGGCTGAATCAGCTCATAGGTGCCTGATTGCATTACTGCCTTAAACATATCGCGGGCCAGCCTGAGATCCTCGAGATCTCCCGCACTGCCTTTTTGCCCTTTCCTCACATAATAATGATAATGCTTGTACAACATGGCTTTCCCAAGCATGGCCTGGGCAGCTCCTTTGGTTATCCTGCCTGCATCAGCAGGGGGATACTGCAGTGGAAGTGCATTGCTCTGAATGCCATAAAGAAAATCCTCCTTTAAAAGATTCCAGAATTCTTCAGGCTTACCATTTGTCAGGTTAGCCAGAAAATCAGACGGTATTGTATTGTCATCATAAAAAATAGGCTCATTGAACAATGTCACAAGGTAAAACAGGTAGGCGCCGCGTAAAGCCCGGGCCTGTGCCAGGTAGTTGTTCCGGGTACTTGCCGGAAAACCTTCAATATTCGGACGCTCGTTGATCATCTTGATGAAGGTGTTTGTCCGGTACATCCCGAAATATAAAGCTCTCCACATATTTGACACTGACCCGTGAGAGGCATTGATGCTTAACATGTCCATTCCTGTGGTTTCAAACAGAATCCTATCGTCGAACGAACCAAACAACAACTGGAACTGAAGCCCAAACATCCCGCCATCGGCAAGGGGCGGGTATAAACTGTTCAATCCCATCCAGAAATCCTGCTGGGTCTGGTAAAAATTCTCTACCGTCACCTGGTTTTTATTTTCTGTTTCCAAAAAATCCTCGGAACAGGAAATGGAAAAAACCAGTAAGAAGGCTATGGCTATTTTAAAAATTGATTTATCCATGATTGTATTCATTTATTATTTCTGCTACTGTTAAAAGTCAACCTGAATTCCGAAAGTTAAAGAACGGGGAACAGGATAGGTGCCGCCATCATTACCCGGGGTAAGCGGACCACTGACAGTCGGAGCCTCTGGATCACGTCCGGTATACGAGGTTAAAGTTAATAAATTGGTGGCACTTACATATAGCCTTGTACTTGCAAGACCAACGTGGTTCAGCACTGAACGTGGTATTGTATAGCCCATCTGTACATCTTTCAGCCTGAGGAAGGATGCTTCTTCAAGAAACCATGTAGAGGGCCTGTCGTTCTGGCTCCTGTTATTCAAATCGGCCCTGAGGTATTTTGTTGATGGCCTGTCGGCCCTGTAATAGTTCTGTGCAAAATCCCGAAGCTTATTATGCCCCATATCCTGGGTTGAAAATCCTTCAATTGCGGCCCTGAGGTGGTTATAAACCTGGAAATTCTGCATGCCGTAGAAGAACAGCGATACATCAAAACCTCTATACTGGGCCTCAAGGTTCAAACTGTATATGAAATCGGGAACTGCCTTCCCAATAATTGTCCTGTCAAGGTCATTGATTGTCCCATCATTGTTCAGATCCTTGAATTTTAAATCTCCGGGTTCTGGTTTTCCGGTGGCAGGCATGGCATGAAGGTAACGGTTTGAACCATCAAAGTCATCGGGTGTGATGATCCTTTCGGCCACATATCCGTAAAAGCTTCCGATAGTATGCCCCAATGTAGTTAAGTTGTTCCCCGAAAGTATATCACCCGGGATATATACAACTTCATTCTTGACAGTTGTCATGTTTGCTGAGGCAGAATAATTAAATGCCCCTTCCATTTTCCTGTAGGTAGCTGTAAATTCAAACCCCCGGTTTTGAATCTCACCAAGGTTCACCCATGGATCACCTGCACCGGCAACACGCCCATAGGCGGCTGACATAGGAATCTTCACAAGTAAATCATCCTGGTTTTTGATGTAATATTCTGCACTGAACTGAATGCGGTTGCTGAAAAGGTTGATGTCGGCACCGAAATTCATCATTTCTGCAGCCTCCCATTTGATTGAAGGATTACCAAAGCTGTGTACAACATTGAGTGCAGGCAGCAATCGCTGGTCGACTCCGAATACAGGAGAGAACTGACTAAACTGATCAAGCACCGACATATACTGGAAACTGCCGATATCTGAATTACCTGTCTCTCCCCAGCCAAAGCGCAGCTTTAACATCGAAATCTGCTCAATCCCCTGAAGAAAGTCTTCATTTACTTTCCAGGCCGCTGAAACCGACGGGAAGGTACCCCAGCGTGTAGCAGGACCAAAACGGGAGTTGCCGTCCCTTCTGAGACTGGCGGTTAACAGATATTTGCCTGCATAATCATAGATAAGCCTGCCAAGGTATGATTCTGAAGTAAAAGGGTTATAATACCCATTCACCTGACGGCTTTCTTCGAACGACTGGCTGATGACATTCAGGTTTTCATAAGGAAATCCCTGTGCTGTGGCATTGATTGAATTGCCTTCATTCTTCCTTACATGATGAACGGCTGTGGCAGTAATATTGTGATTGTTAAACGAGTTCGAGAATGTAACCTGGTTTTCAAGCGACAGGTTTATGTTTTCATAATAACTTTCTGTGAGTTCCGCCTGGGCACGGCTTCTTACACCCATGTCAAATGCAGGAAACCAGAATTTCGACCTGCCAAACCCGGCTTCCACCGATGGTGTCAACCGGTAGGTGACCCATTTAAAAGGCTTCAGCTCAAAATAAAGGCTGGCCAGTACGTTGTTGTTGAAACTTCTGTCATCACCTATCTGCATTGGCCCAAGTGGATTGGGTTTGTCATTGAATCCTGTATTGCTCACAATCTCAGTAGCACCTGATGGATTTGTATATTCATAAGGAACCTGGGGCCCTTCAAATCCTCCCTTGTTATTTTCATTATGAACACGCATCAATGGGGAAGTAATCAACGAAACCTGCCAGGGATTGCCCTGGTAAGTTGTCGGATTCTGCCCGATATTCCTTGTCAGGCTCAATGATTCCCCAATGCGGATGTACTTCCCGATGTTAAAATCGGAGTTTACCCTCATATTGTATCGCTGTGCTGCCGAAGCAACAAGAATACCTTTTTCATTGGCATGGTTCAGCGAAATGGAAAAGTTTGAATCGTCTCCTCCGCCCGAAATCCTCAGGTAATGGTTTTGTGCAATGCCTGTGCGGGTCACCTCATTCTGCCAGTTGGTCCCTTTCTGCCATCCATCCCCATAGTACCATTCACGGAAATGATCCTGGTAAGCAACCGGGACTGCCTGGTTGTTTTCCTGCAGCAGGTTTGTATAGAAACTGGCATATTCGTCGGCATTCATCACATCAATCTGACGCGGCACCCTGTTCATGCTGGCATAACTTGAAAGACTGATCCTCGGACGTCCCTTTTCACCTCTTTTTGTTGTGATGATGATTACACCATTTGCCCCATCGGCCCCATAAATGGCAGCTGCCGAAGCATCCTTCAATACCTGGATGGTTTCAATATCCGTTGGGTTCACATTGCCCAGCCCCCCGGTAATGACTCCATCAATTACATAAATCGGATTGGGATTCTGGTTGATTGACCCAACTCCCCTGACCCTTATCTGGGCACTGCTTCCCGGACTTCCCGATTGTGAAACAATTACACCCGGAGCCCTTCCCTGAAGTGCCCTTGTAAAATTGGTGGCCGGAATTCTGTTCAGATCTTCTGATGAAACAACAGCTACCGAACCTGTCAAATCTGACTTACGGACTACTCCATATCCGATTACAACCATTTCCTGAAGCATTAAATCGCTTTCGCGCATGCTTATGTTGATGGTCGTCCTTCCCGCTACCGGAACTTCAACGTTGTTGTAACCAACAAACGAAAATAACAAGGTGTCCTGTAAGCTTGGAATATTTAGCGTGTAACTGCCATCCACTCCTGTAACCGTCCCCCTGGTTGTCCCTTTTAAAACAACAGTTGCCCCAATGAGTGTCTGTCCTGATGATGCATCAGTAACAGTCCCCGATACCATTTGCTGTGCATGCAGTACTATCCCATGAAGCATAATGGTAATCATTAACAGCAAGGCTTTTAGCATGATTCCTTTTTTCATAGCTTTACAATTCAAATTTATTTTTTTTATTATATATCTTCCATTTATCTCTTGTGAACTTTATCTATTTCATTTCTGCAATCATTTCCCCTAACCTCGTTTTTTTCCCGGTTAACCCTTCCGCCATCTCTACGTACCTTTCTGCCATTTTCCTGTTTTTAAGCCTGTAATAAATAAATGCCTGAAGTGCAAGGTAATCAGGATTTGATTCTCCTTTCATGCCCAGCAACTCACTGTTTTTCCTCAGGGCAATGTCGGCAAAACCGTTGTTTACATAGAGGTTCGCCTGTTTAAACAGTTTTTCTTCTGCGGGATTGCCTGAGTTTTTTACGGATTCAATCTCAAATGCCAGCCTGTAAAAAACCGGGTACCAGTCGGTATGAATGCTGTTACATTTCTCCAGCAATCCGATAATTTCCCTTGTCTTTTCCTGCTGAAACAACAAAAGCGCCTGCTGGAATACCGCATTTTCCAGGCAGGGTTCCATGGCCATGCCGGTTTCAATGTCGGCCCGGGCCATCTCCGTCTCTCCCAGACGTGTGAAAAAACCGCTTCTGCTTAAGTAGGCTTCTGCCCTGTGAATTCTTTCTGTTACCGTATCATAATAAATAAGTGAATCATTGGTCTCTCTCATCTGATTTAGCTGATTTAATAAGTTGCCGCTGAACTTTGCACTGAATAAATCAGCCATTTCATAATGGTTGCCCTCTTTCATTGCAAACAGCAGTATTTTCATGTCGTCTTCCTGTAAATTCCTTTCCTGTGTGAGCAGATAGTGATGAATGATATGTGAAGTATAACCCGAGATGATAAGCCTGTTGAAATAATCTTTTTTTACCTGCCCGTTTTCCTGATGCTCCCTGAAAATCTTTCCCATTTCAAACAGCATCTGTGAATTAGTGATTTTCTTTTCCCCGTACAAACGTGATAGATCCTGCATTTCCTGCTCCGGGCTCATCCTCATGCAGGAATACATCAACAGAATCATTAATGAAGCAATGAAATATCTGACGGAGCTTTTTTCCATGTCTTCAGTTTAAATATTCTCTAAGATAAGCTGCCACTCTCTTGTGCCCCAACTCGTTCCAGTGATTGTCGCCCTCAATATAGCAGCTCCTGGCAATCATCACCGGATTTTCGCGATTGATAAATACTGGATATAAATTAATGAAATCAATTTCTTCAGTATGGCAGAACCTTCTCCAGCTTTCTACATAATAATCGGAGGTGTCTTTTTTTAAAACCTGTGTCTGCCATGGATGTACACTCAGCCGGAGGGTTATGTTCTTCTCGTTACATAACTTTTTCAGCTTACTGATATTCTCAAATCCCAGTTCAAGGCCCTGGTCAGCAAGTTCCCTGAGCCGGTCATTGTAAATCCATTCCGATACCCCGTGAAAATCGGGATTCCTGAGCAGTTCCTCATCACTGAATGATCTGAAAAACTCCTTATATAAATCAATTGAATTCAAATCGGGTAAACTCCCTTTATTACTGTTCATACCCATCAGGGTCTCGTTCAGCTTTCGGTTTTCCTTTTGCCTTTTTAATTCCGATAGTGTATATGCGGTGAATGACTTTCTCCGCAGCAATCTTTTCATTTTACCCTTCTCCCCATCAGAATTTAAATTCTTTACGGGCTGGAATTGCTGGTAGGCAATTTCATTCTGAAGGTCGGATATGTCAATGGCTACCCATATTTCATCGACCTGGAGCCCTTTGTTGTTCAGAAGATAATCGCATTTCAGGAAATGGATTTTCGGACTGTAGCTTACTGCCGATGCATTGAGAATTTCTATGCCCATGGGCTTTGCAATTTCCTGCAGCCTTCCGGCATAGGTATAAATGAAATCAACGCCAACCCCCTCTGCATGTGAATCGCCCATAATCATAATCCTTTTATTCGCTGACTGGAGTGGGATTTCCTTTATATCCTGGTCACGGAACGAAAGGCTGTTTGTGTGAAAATTGTAAAATAACGGGCCCCAGACTGTTGTTGCTGAAACATTCTTTTTCAATCCGTGATGATAATATGAATTTTGTACCCTGAAATAGCTGAAGTCTTCAGGTATCATCATTTTCCCCAGTAGAATATCAAGCCCTGCAAACAGAAGTACCAGGAAAAATATGATGAATATGGCCGGTTTGTTTTCCTTAGGTTTCACTACAGTTCCCTGAAATGAAGGTTTAAATGTTTTTAAAACAAAGGCTACCTGATACAGGTAGCCTTTGTAACTTCCTGTTAATATGATTAATACTTAACTACTTTTGTGACAGTGCGTTCATTGTTGATACGAACAAGATATACACCATTCTGTAAATCCTGAACTGAAAGCCTGCTCACGTTTCTTGCAGTTTTCAGCCGTGCTCCAAGCATATTGTAAACTTCAAGGTTTACTGCTTCATTGCCTTTAACCATCAGGATACCATTGTGAATATATACCCTTGTTTCAAGAGGTGCTTTAAGTTCTCTTGAGCTGGTTACAACATCATTCGAAAGGGTAAGATGCCCGCTGTAATAGTTCGAGGCATAACCGTTGTTTTTATCGGCCGACCAGAAATATTCAATATTGTCTTCACCTCTCTTTGCATTCGATTTAACATCAAAGGCAAATGTTTCACCTATCTGAAGGGCTGTACGATCTCCATCCAGGTCCGTTGGATCTGTCGGATAAGATAATACACCGTCGAGCGACATCACCAGGACTGCCCTGATCACGCCGTCGGTTTCATTCCAGTAATGATCTGCATCCAAAAATGCATTTAACGCATATTCGTTGGCTCCCCAGTTTGCAGTATAAAAATTCTGCCAAGCGTTTTTAACTACTCCTTTAGAAGCTTCATATGCTGAAACCGCGCCATTGGCAAATACAGCTTTTCCTCCTCCAAGTTCAACTGAACGGGCATACGACTGGTTCTGGTATTCCATCACCAGGTTTTCCCCGCTTTGTGTCTTGTCGGCAGTACTGTCGGCAGCTGCCAGGAAGGAAGGTTCATGCCTTACCGGGCTGGTGGGCTGTGCCATGATTTCAAAGGTCCTCGAATCGGCATTGGCAACACCGTTGGTATCCCAATATTTCAGGAGAACATAGAAATTCTGGCCGTCATGTACACCTTTCCAAGAAGCACCGAAAGTGCCGTCACCATCAAGGTCAAATAAATCGCCACCGGCAACATTTGTCGGATTGGCAACCAGGCGTTCTGTTCCAAGTATATCCCATGTAGCATCGAATGAGGTATTGTCGGTAACAGGTGTCCAGGTGGCAGGTGCTTTAAAAATAGTAACTTCCGGGTTGTCATAAGGATTTGCATCATAACCGGTCACTCCTTCATAATCTGGTTCATTGGCCCAGTTTACCCAGCTGATGCCATGGATGATGATGTCAGACACAGGAGGTTCTTCACCAATAACCTGTGCCGATAAGGTAAGGTGTCCGCTGTAATAGTTCGAGGCATAGCCGTTGTTTTTGTCGGCCGACCAGAAGTATTCAATGTTGTCTTCACCTTTCTTTGCATTTGATTTTACATCAAAGGCAAAGGTTTCACCAATTTTCAATGATTCACGGTCACCTTCCAGATCAGTGATGTCTGCAGGATAGGATAATACACCGTCAAGCGACATCACAAGCACTGCCCTGATCACGCCATCGGTTTCATCCCAGAAATGGTCGGCATCAAGGAATGCATTTAACGCGTATTCGTTGGCACCCCAGTTTGCAGTGTAGAAATTCTGCCATGCATTTTTTACTACTCCTAAAGAAGCAGCATATTCTGATACCATTCCACCGCTAAACAGAGCTTTTCCACCACCCAAAGCCACTGAACGGGCATACGACTGGTTCTGGTATTCCATCACCAGGTTTTCCCCGCTTTGTGTCTTGTCGGCAGTACTGTCGGCAGCTGCCAGGAAGGAAGGTTCATGCCTTACCGGGCTGGTGGGCTGTGCCATGATTTCAAAGGTCCTCGAATCGGCATTGGCAACACCGTTGGTATCCCAATATTTCAGGAGAACATAGAAATTCTGGCCGTCATGTACACCTTTCCAAGAAGCACCGAAAGTGCCGTCACCATCAAGGTCAAATAAATCGCCACCGGCAACATTTGTCGGATTGGCAACCAGGCGTTCTGTTCCAAGTATATCCCATGTAGCATCGAATGAGGTATTGTCGGTAACAGGTGTCCAGGTGGCAGGTGCTTTAAAAATAGTAACTTCCGGGTTGTCATAAGGATTTGCATCATAACCGGTCACTCCTTCATAATCTGGTTCATTGGCCCAGTTTACCCAGCTGATGCCATGGATGATGATGTCAGACACAGGAGGTTCTTCACCAATAACCTGTGCCGATAAGGTAAGGTGTCCGCTGTAATAGTTCGAGGCATAGCCGTTGTTTTTGTCGGCCGACCAGAAGTATTCAATGTTGTCTTCACCTTTCTTTGCATTTGATTTTACATCAAAGGCAAAGGTTTCACCAATTTTCAATGATTCACGGTCACCTTCCAGATCAGTGATGTCTGCAGGATAGGATAATACACCGTCGAGTGACATCACAAGCACTGCCCTGATCACGCCATCTGTTTCATCCCAGAAATGGTCGGCATCAAGGAATGCATTTAACGCATATTCATTGGCACCCCAGTTTGCAGTGTAGAAATTCTGCCACTCATTTTTTACTACTCCTAAAGAAGCAGCATATTCCGATACCATTCCGCCGTTAAAAACAGCCTTCCCGCCTCCCAGAGCCACTGAACGGGCATACGACTGGTTCTGGTATTCCATCACCAGGTTTGTACCGCTCTGGGTCCTGTCGGCAGTACTGTCGGAAGCTGCCAGGAAGGAAGGTTCATGTCTTACCGGGCTGGTGGGCTGTGCCATAATTTCAAAGTTTTTGGAATCGGCATCGGCAACTCCATTGGTGTCCCGGTATTTCAGCAGTACATAGAAATTCTCTCCGTCATGTACCCCTTTCCATGAAGCACCAAAAGTGCCGTCACCATCAAGGTCAAATAAATCGCCGCCGGCAACATTTGTCGGATTCGCTACCATGTGCTCATCACCAAGTAAATCCCAGGTAGCGTCAAATGAGGCTACACTGTTTACCAGTGTCCATGTGGAGGGTGCTTTCAGGATAGTAACTTCCGGATTCTCATATGGATTTGCATCATATCCGGTTACTCCTTCATAATCAGGCTCGTTGGCCCAGGTTACCCAGCTGACGCCATGAAGTACCTGTGCCTGTGACCAGGCAGCAAAAATCATCAATACGAAAAATAAGGTAAATTTTCTCATAGTCTCTTGTTTTAATTTATACTAGTTCCAATAAGTAACAGGATGCATACTGCAGCTGTTACCCTGTATAAACTTTAATTTTTTTTAAAAGAAAAATGAAAAAAAATGCCTTGTGAATGAAAACGGTTGAGGGCATGGGAAGAAGGTTAAAGGTTACAAGCATGATAAAGGGTCTTGCCCTGTTCTATTCATGGCTGTCATCGAGATAATTTCTCAAATCGGTCCTGAGGGTGAGCATTGCCCTGGTCAGATGCATTTCTACTGTTTTTACCGAAATATTCATCATGTCGGCAATTTCCCTGTTCTTTTTATCTTCATATTTTTTGAGGATAAATGCTGTTTTCTGCTGTTGTGGCAATTTTTCAACACTATTCCTTATTTTTTTTCCCAGTTCACTTACAAAAAGTAATTCCGAAGGTTCTGTACCGTCAATTGAATCCTTGTTGTTGTGGCCCATCGAATATAGGTGAAGATAGTCTTCCAGCATTTCCTCCCTTTTTACTTTGCGTAAATAATTGAGTGAGTTTTTGCATACGGCCTGGAAAAGGTATGATTTGATTGAAAGGGTAATATTCAGTGTTTCCCTGATTCTCCAGATATTGTAAAAGGTGTCTGAAACAATATCTTCCGACAGGTCGGCGCGCCCCAGGTACCTGCATGCAAACCGGCACAAAGGGGCATAGTACTGCCTGAACAGAAAGTTAAATGCCTCCTGGTCACCATCTTTGAGTTTTTTCAGTAAATCAGCTTCCCCCAAATCCATATCCAAATCTATTACTGAATGAACACCTTTTTTTTACAATGAACTGCCTTCATTGATGCAGTGTGCAATGTTATTGTTCACCGAATCGCTCCCTTGCTTCCTTCATCATTGAAATCGTAGCTGTAGCCCCGCATCTTGAGCAACTTGCCTTCTGTACCTCCAGCAATCCGTCAAGGGTGCGAACACCGCCTGCAGCCTTCAGCTTTACACCGGGACCCACATTTTGTTTCATCCACTCCAGGTTGCTTATGGTAGCTCCGGTGTAAGAATACTTTCCATCCTCACCCTTCACAAAACCAAAGCCCGATGAAGTCTTCACATAATCGGCTCCAACCCGTGTACATATCCTGCAAAGCTCTGCAATGTCTTCCTTCCCTGTAACATAGTCTGTTTCAAAAATGACCTTCACTATGGCCCCGTTTTGATGACAGGCCTTTGTGACTGCCGAAATTTCCTCTTCAATATATGCCCAGTCATGCTGCAATGCCTTACCAATGTTGATGACCATGTCAATTTCAACAGCACCATCCCTGCATGCGACTTCGGTTTCAAATACCTTTACCTCTATGGCCGAGTTTCCTGCAGGAAATCCGATTACGCATCCAACAAGCACCCCGCTGCCCCTGAGCAGTTCTGCTGCCTGCTTCACAGCATAGGGTTTCACACATACCGAGGCAACATCATATTGTTTTGCCACTTCACATTCTTTCCGTAAATCGTCATCAGTAAGTGTGGGATGAAGAATGGAATGGTCGATCATCTTCGCCAGTTCTTTTATTTTATTCATATTTGACCTGTTTCATCAATGGAATTAATCGTTTAATAAATGGGCTTTTTACAGTTGGTGTCAGTGCACAAGACAAGATAGCTGTCAATTGATGGATTCCAGTCGCTCTACCTGTGACTGATCAACTTGTTTCTAATCATCAATAGCCTGAAACACGAGTTGCCTGAATTTCCAGCCTGTCTGATCATTGACCTGCCCCTGGGTCTGCTTCATGATGATGCCGATGACTCCTTCCTTCGGGTCGGCAAAATACTGTGTGTTAAAATAACCTCCCCAGTCAAAGGTACCCTCACTTCCGATACCTCCCCTTATTTCGCCTGAAGCCGACACAACACCGAAGGCAAGACCGTGGTGCTTGTCATTCCCGCCCCAGAGTTCGCCCGCATGGTTGCCCATGATGCTCCTGACGGTTGTGCGGCTGAGCAGCCTTACCCCATTATACTCGCCTCCGTTCAGATACATCTGCAGAAAAACAGCATAATCCCGGGCCGTGCTCGACAGGCCTGCACCTCCTGAGAAAAAACGCCGCGCACCTTTTACAGGGTAATCCGTTTCATAAAATGTATTGGGGTACCTCTGCCACTCTCCTTCGGTTTTGTGCTGAATTGCTACAAGACGCCCTGCCACCTCATCGGGAAAGTAAAAGCGGGTATCCTTCATCCCCAGCGGATCAAAAATCCGGGTTTTTAAAAACTGGTCAAAAGGCATCCCCGAAACTACTTCGATGAAATACCCCAGCACATCAATGCCCACACTGTAGGTATATGCTTCTCCCGGATGATGGTGCAACGGAAGGGTTGCAATTTTCCTGACAACTTCACCTATCGAAACATCTTCGGTGGTAAATAAATCAGTGACCCCTGCCTTGTTGTATAGCATTTTTACCCGTTCATCCCCGTCAATCATCCCGTAACCCAGTCCTGAAGTATGGGTGAGCAAATGCCTGATTGTTATCTCTGTCCGGGCCGGTGTCCCTGTCCAAGTGGTGTCGTTGTAGCTGAATGTCCTGAGGACCTGCATGTTTTTGAATTCAGGAATGTATTTCGAAACCGGATCGTCGAGCTGAAACCTGCCTTCCTCCCACAACATCATCACTGCAGTTGATGTAATGGCTTTGGTTTGTGAGGCAATCCTGAAAATGTCATCACGTTTTAACTGCCTTTGCTGTGCATTGTCGGCCATGCCGTATGCCTTCCAGTGAACTATCTTCCCGTTACGGGCTACAAGTGTGACAATCCCGGGCAAATTGCCTTCATTTACGGCTTCTTCACACATCCTGTCAATCAGTGCAAGCCGTTCTGCCGACATGCCAGCCTCCCGGGGAGTGCCTTCGGTGAGCAATGGCGATTTTTTTATCGATTTGGTCTGGCCTGACAATGTTACGGCCGGTGCAAGTATTATAAATGCTGAAAAGATGATTTTTCTGAATAGTTTCATTTTATTGGCCTGATATTGTTTTAAAATTTTCAACTAATGTACTAAAAATCCTTAATCCGGAAGACTCAAAATCTGCCGGATTTCACTGCTGTCAGTAAAAATGTCTGATAACCAGTAGCCTGCATTTGAACAGGGAACTTTTTAATCAATATTGCTTATTCAACCTGGAAAAGGGTACGAAAGTAGTACTTCGGTTCAATAAGCCGTCTGTTCATGTTTTAAAAAAAACAGGTGTTTAAAGAGAATAAAATAGGGATTAAATTCAATTTAAACTCAATATAAATTCAATTTAAATTCAACTTAAAGTCAATTAAAATTGAATTTACACTGAGTTATTATTGAATTAATATTGACTTTAATCCTTTGGAAGTAGCAGGTTTGTGTTTCCGTAGCTGTATTATTTCCGAAAGGCGGGGCAGGTAATACAGAAACGGGTGCATGAATTTTTAAACTTAACTGTAGTTTAAGTATTGCTGCTCCGGAGGTTGTTGATTGTATAAAAAATTATCTTTGTATGGCGGCTTTTGAAAAAAAGCATTTGCCGGATGTTACGGCTCAGGCTTTTAATATCGAAAGATGCTGCTGCTGAAATGTGATTCGTACACAATTAAAATAATAGCATATGTTGCCAAAAGTAGATCCAACCACCACCGACGCATGGGAAAAACTTGAAGATTTGTATTTCGATGCTGAAGGTATTCAGATAAAAGAGCTTTTTGAAAAAGACCCCGGAAGGTTCGATAAGTTTTCTCTCAGGTTTGGAGACATTCTTGTTGATTTTTCCAAAAACATGCTGAATGCCGAAGTGTTTGACGCACTGATGCAGCTGGCAGAGGAATGCCGGCTGACCGATGCCGGCTGACTGATGCCATGGAAAACATGTTTGCGGGCAAAAAGATCAATTCAACCGAGAACAGGGCTGTGTTGCATGTTGCCCTGCGTAACCGCAGCAACAAGCCGGTTTATGTCGACGGGAAGGACGTGATGCCCGAGGTGAATGGGGTGCTGCAACAGATGAATGATTTTTCACAAAGGGTTATTTCCGGCGATTGGAAGGGGTACACCGGCAAAACGATTACCGATATCGTCAACATTGGTATTGGTGGTTCTGATTTGGGGCCGCTGATGGTTACCGAAGCTTTACGGCCCTATAAAAATCACCTGAACCTGCATTTTGTATCGAATGTTGACGGTACGCACATCGCCGAAACACTGAAGAAAGTGAATCCTGAAACAACATTGTTCATTGTTGCATCAAAAACTTTCACTACCCAGGAGACAATGACGAATGCACAGACAGCCCGCAGCTGGTTCCTTGAACTGGCCGGTGACGCAGGTTTTGTCAGGAATCATTTTGTTGCTGTTTCAACAAATGAAAAGGAAGTTGCCAGATTCGGAATTGATACAAAGAACATGTTCCGGTTCTGGGACTGGGTAGGCGGCAGGTATTCATTATGGTCGGCCATCGGACTTTCAATTGCATGTGGCATCGGGTTCGATAATTACATCAGGCTCCTTGAGGGTGCCCATGCAATGGATAACCATTTTCGCAATTCGGCATTCCACGAGAATATCCCGGTAATTCTTGCCATGATTGGGATCTGGTATAATAATTTTTATGGTGCCGAAACAGAAGCTATCCTGCCGTACGACCAGTATTTGCACCGGTTTGCCGCCTATTTCCAGCAGGGAAACATGGAAAGCAACGGAAAATATGTCGACCGCAACGGGAACCAGGTCGATTACCAGACTGGCCCCATTATCTGGGGAGAACCTGGAACAAACGGCCAGCATGCTTTTTACCAGCTGATTCACCAGGGGACGAAACTTATCCCATGTGATTTTATCGCCGCTGCCATCAACCATAACCAGGTTGGTGATCACCACCAGAAACTCATGGCAAATTTCTTTGCACAAACCGAAGCTCTAATGGTTGGCAAGTCTGAAGAGCAGGTGACAGCCGAACTGACAGCTGCCGGAAAAAGTGAGGATGAAATTGCAGAACTGACACCTTTTAAGGTTTTCCCCGGGAATGTGCCAACAAATTCTATCCTTGTAAAGAAACTTACACCGGAAACCCTTGGCGCACTTATCGCCATGTATGAACACAAAATTTTTGTTCAGGGTATTATCTGGAACATATACAGCTTTGACCAGTGGGGTGTTGAGCTTGGCAAACAGCTTGCCGGCAACATTTTGCCCGAGCTTGAAGGCGACGGCCCGGTAATCGGGCATGATGCCTCCACAAACGGGCTTATCAATGCATATAAGAAGATGAGGAAATAAGGCCGGTATTGAGGCTGCCTGTCGCCGGGGGCCTATCCCTCACCGGCAGCGGGCTTCATTATTTTTTTCAGTTTCAGGACGGGGTCAGGCAGAATCAGCTGAGTTTCATGCTAAGCTGCCTGATCTCATTTTTTGGTGGCACGTTCTCATACAGTATCCTGTAAACTGTTTCGCAAATCGGTAGCTGTACCTTGTACTTTTTGTTTATCTCATGAATGGAGCGCGATGCATAATATCCCTCGGCTACCATGTTCATATCAAGAAAAGCATTTTTTACAGAGTATCCCTTTCCGATCATTGTTCCCAGCATCCGGTTTCGTGAAAACTGGGAATATACCGTTACCATCAGGTCGCCAAGGTATGCTGAATCCTTGATGTCGCGTGAAATCGGATGAACGGTATCCACAAACCTTTTTATCTCCTGGATGGCATTCGATACCAGGGTTGCCTGGAAATTGTCACCGTAGCGCAGTCCGTGGGCTATACCGGCGCCTATGGCAACTATATTTTTCATGACCGAGGTATATTCAGTTCCCCATATATCATCGGAAGTGGCTGTGTAGATATAATTGCTGTGGACCAGGCGGGCAAATCCTGTGGCCTTTACTTCATCAAGACATGCGATTGTCAGGTATGACAGTTTTTCCTGTGCAACCTCTTCCGCATGGCACGGACCTGCAATTACCCCGATATTTTCGACCGGAACCTTGAAATTTTTATTGAGATATTCCACCACAAGGAGGTTCTCCTTTGAAACGATGCCCTTGATGCCTGAAAGGATGTACTTTTCAGTAATATGTTTTTTTGCCCTCTTGAGTATCAACGGCAAAAATGCCGAAGGAACGGCCATTACAATAATATCGGAATCCCTGATAATATCATTGATGTCATCATAGAATTTGATTCGGTTTAAATCAAACTCCACACTTTGAAGGTACCTGGGGTTTGCCTTCAATTCCCTGAAGCTTTCAATTGTATCTTTCTTCCGGAAGAACCAGTTTATCTGGCTTACATTTTCAAGCAACATCTTTGCAATGGCTGTTGCCCAGCTTCCGCTGCCAATCACTCCAACCCTGTCAGTCTTAATATTCATATCTTAATTTTCGGCCCGTAAAATTAAAAAGATTTTTATGATGGCGGTATTTTCGGTGCGATGCTGTTTGGCAGAGACTGCCGAAATAAAATCAACAGCACCATGGCTGAAAGGTTTATCCCGGGGAAAAATAATATGAGAATAATCTTATTTGATTTATTGTAATTATTGTATTTTCAAGGATTATTGTTTAATCAAATTCTGGATCATGCAAAAGTATATTCTTGCCCTCGACTCGGGAACCACAAGCAACCGTGCCATATTGTTTAATCACAGTGGTGAGGCAGTTGAATCGGTTCAGCAGGAGTTTGAACAGATTTATCCCCGCCCGGGCTGGGTTGAACACAGCCCCGCCGACATATGGAAGTCCCAGGTTCAGGTAGCAGCTGATGTAATTGAAAAATCGGGCATTTCCGCAGGGCAGGTTGCCGGGATTGGTATAACCAACCAGCGTGAAACCACCATTGTATGGAACCGCAACACCGGTGAACCTGTTTATAATGCCATTGTGTGGCAGGACAGGCGCACGGCAGGTCTTTGTGATGATCTTAAACGAAAGGGCCTCGGGGAAACAATCGCCGGTAAAACAGGACTGGTTATCGATGCCTATTTTTCGGGCACCAAAATCAGGTGGATCCTTGACAATGTGGGTGGGGCACGTGAACTGGCAGAAAAGGGAGAGCTTGCCTTTGGCACTGTTGATACATGGCTGATCTGGAAACTTACAGGTGGAAAATTGCATATCACTGATGTTACAAATGCCAGCCGAACATTACTGTTCAACATCAATACACTTGAATGGGACAGTGAGTTGCTCGGCTACTTTGGAGTCCCGGCAAACATGCTTCCGCAGGTGAGGTCGAGCAGTGAAATTTATGGTTATACCAGCCAAAGTTTGTTTGGCACTCCCATTCCTGTTGCAGGCATTGCAGGCGACCAGCAGGCTGCTTTGTTTGGCCAGATGTGCATTGAAGAAGGCATGGTAAAAAATACCTACGGGACCGGCTGTTTTGTGGTGATGAATACAGGGAAAAAACCAATCGCTTCAAAACATAAGCTGCTGTCGACTATTGCCTGGCAACTTAACGGGGAAGTGACTTATGCCCTGGAAGGGAGTATTTTTGTTGCAGGTGCTGTTGTTCAGTGGCTGCGCGACCAGCTGGGCATAATCAAAACATCGGGTGAGATTGAACAGCTTGCATCGGAAGTTGAAGACAGTGGGGGAGTATCTTTTGTGCAGGCATTTGTAGGGCTGGGGGCCCCTCACTGGGACCAGTATGCTGCAGGAACAATCATCGGGTTGAGCCGCGGTACCGGGAAAGCTCATATTGCACGTGCTGCACTTGAAGCCATTGCCCTCAGGACAATGGAGGTTATTGAAACAATGATGGCTGACTCCGGAATCCATGTCCAGGAATTGAGGGTCGACGGTGGAGCAGCTGTGAATAACCTGCTGATGCAGATTCAGGCCAATGCCATTAAAACTCCTGTTGTAAGGCCCGGAATTACTGAAACAACCGCATTGGGTGCAGCATATCTCGCCGGACTGGCAACTGGTTTCTGGCAAAATACTGAGGAGTTAAAGAAACAATGGCAGGTTGACAGAACCTTTGAACCTGATGAATCAGCCGGGGCTTTCAATACTGTTGTGTCCAACTGGCGTAAGGCTGTGGAGAGAAGTAAAAACTGGTATGAATCACATGATAACACAAAATGATGAACAGGGAAACGATACTCAGGAAAATGCATAAAAAGGAGTGGGACATCATTATTATTGGTGGTGGGGCCACTGGCATAGGTTGTGCCGTAGATGCCGCTTCACGGGGCTTTAAAACCCTGCTCCTGGAGCAGGTCGATTTTTCAAAAGGGACTTCATCGCGCAGTACAAAACTCGTTCATGGTGGGGTGAGGTACCTCCAGCAGGGCGATGTTTCACTCGTGTTTGAGGCACTTAAGGAACGTGGGCTGATGTTTAAAAATGCCCCCCACCTTGTTACAAACCAGTCGTTTATCATTCCTACCTACGATTGGTGGGGAGGGCCATTCTATACGGTAGGCCTGAAGGTTTATGACCTGATGGCAGGCAAGCTCGGACTGGGGCCTTCAAAACACCTGTCAAGGGAGGAGGCTATCGAAGCGCTTCCTACAGTTGAAAAAGAAGGTTTAAAAGGTGGGGTTATTTACCAGGATGGCCAGTTTGATGATTCGAGAATGGCCGTTTCACTGGCACTGACTGCTGTTGATTACGGAGCCATTCTGTTGAATTACTGCAAGGTCACCGGACTGCTCAAGGAGGAGGAACTGGTATCAGGTGTTGTGGCAATGGACGTTGAAACAGGGGAGGAGCTGCATATCAAATCGAAGGTGGTTATCAATGCTACAGGGGTGTTTGCCGATGAGGTCATCAGGATGGATGAACCCGAAAAAGCGCGCATGATTACCCCTAGCCAGGGAATTCACCTGATTCTGAACAAGGATTTTCTTCCGGGCGATTATGCCATTATGGTGCCCCATACATCCGACGGGCGCGTCATGTTTGCTGTCCCCTGGCACAACCATGTGGTTATCGGAACCACCGATACATTAATTGAAGATTATTCTCTCGAACCGGTTGCCCTTGAGCAGGAAGTTGATTTTGTGCTCAAAACAGCGGGGCAGTATCTTGTAAAACAGCCAGCAAAGAAAGATGTGCTGAGTGTTTTTGCCGGATTACGGCCACTGGCAAAACCGGAAACAGGCAATAAGGCTACAAAGGAAATTTCACGTGGCCACAAAATACTGATCTCTGTATCTGGTTTGATCACAATCATCGGAGGTAAATGGACAACCTACAGAAAAATGGCTGAGGATACAATCGATAAGGCCATCATGCTTGGCGGTCTTACTGAAAGGGAATGCATAACCCAGCACCTGCCCGTTCATGGGTATAGGATGGATATCGACCCATACAATGACCCGCTGGCCGTTTACGGACTCGATAAGGAAAAGGTACTGGCCATTGATGACGAACATAAACGTTGGAAGGGTTGGCTGAGTGAGAAACTGCAGATTTATAAATCACAGGTGGCATGGGCTGTCAGGCATGAATGGGCCCGGACAGTTGAGGATGTGCTTGCCAGGCGTACCCGTGCGCTTTTTCTCGATGCCCGCGAGAGCATCCGCATAGCTCCTGAAGTGGCAGCACTGATGGCAAAGGAACTGGGGAAAAACAGGAAGTGGGAAAGAAAACAACTGGATGATTTTTATAATGTAGCTAAAAACTATTTCTTTGAAGATTAAAAGCCAACACTATGACCGAACTATTTGGAGAATTCCTGGGAACCTTCATCCTCATTCTGCTGGGTAACGGCGTTGTTGCCAATGTGAACCTCGACAGGACCCACAGTCACGGGGCAGGCTGGATTGTGATCACTGCCGGATGGGCCATGGCTGTTTTTGTTGCCGTACTTGCAACAGCCGATATCAGTGGTGCGCACATCAATCCGGCAGTTACTGTCGGACTGGCTTTGGGCGGACTGTTTGAATGGGCAAAGGTTATTCCCTTTATTGTGGCACAGATGCTGGGGGCCATGCTCGGAGCATTTACTGTATATGTGTTTTTTCGCAACCATTTTCAGATTACTACTGTTGCAGGTGCCAAAAAAGCCTGTTTCTGTACAGCGCCTGCCATCCGCCATTTCCCAAGTAATTTCTTTTCGGAGTTGATGGGAACATTTATCCTGGTCCTTGCAGTTTTGCTTATTACAATCCCTGAACTGCAGTATGTCAGCTTAGGAAGTACAAAAGTGGGTCTGGGTTCGCTGGGGGCACTGCCAGTTGCGCTTGTCGTTTTTTCACTTGGCCTGAGCCTCGGGGGAACGACAGGGTATGCCATTAATCCGGCACGCGATTTGGGCCCAAGGATTGTCCATGCATTGCTTCCTCTCCAAAATAAAGATGATAACGACTGGTATTATGCATGGATTCCTGTCATGGGTCCGGTTGCAGGTGCTGCTGCTGCTGCATTCCTGTACTGGATTTTAATACCCTGATAAAAAAAATAATTTTTTTTTAAAAAAAACATTGAACTTTTTTGGAAATGGAAAAAGGTTTTCTACATTTGTAGTGCAATACGTTCTGTATTGCTTGTGTGTTTGGGGGTTAACATTTGAGGGCAGCTGATGAGCTGCCCTTTCTTTTTTGTGCTTGTCGTG
>OBJA01000155.1_pt1 | contig 67002 bp, 53 predicted proteins | sample 1519751 | NCBI WGS metagenome assembly OBJA01 (sample SAMEA3881238, study PRJEB22517) | soil metagenome | biome: lake sediment; feature: soda lake sediment; material: sediment, water from around vicinity | place: India | collected 2013-12-23 | depth 3 m | reverse complement strand
CGGTTTTTTTATTTCTGCCAATGCAGAAGGTTATATTATTATGCCCGGAAATATAAAATCTTCCAGCCCGGCTCCAGGTTAAGCTTTAATCATTTCTGAACCAGGTTCAGTACCTACCCGTCACCTACCCGTCACCTACCCGTCATCTACCCGTAAATTTACGGGTAGATGACGGGTAGGTGACGGGTAGGTAAGGGCGATGTCATTCATTTGGATGGTACATGGTTTGGGTACGGGGTACGGGGTGAGGAGATGGGGCGGCTCGAAAAAAGAAGAGGCTGCCTGGTATCCAGGCAGCCTCCTGCTTTTATGGGGAATGGAATAATTACAGGTGAATTCCTGCTCCTGGTCCCAGGGGAATATCGAAAACAACCCACAGGATCAAAAGTACGCACCACAGCAGCCAGAATACAATGGTGTAAGGGATCATTGTAGAGATCAGGGTTCCGATGCCCGCTTTTTTGTCATACTTCTCGAAGTAAACGATGATCAGGGCAAAGAAACTCATCATGGGGGAGATGATGTTGGTTACGCTGTCGCCAATGCGGAATACCGCCTGGGATAATTCGGGGGTATAGCCCAAAAGCATGAATATGGGAATGAATACCGGCCCCAGGATGGCCCATTTGGCCGAGGCGCTTCCCATGAACATGTTGATAAAGCCCGAAAGCACCACAAACATCATCAGCAGGGGGATCAATCCCAGGTTCATGGTTTCCAGGATTCCTGCCCCGCCAATGGCAATGATCAGCCCAAGGTTGCTCTCGCGGAAGAATGCCACGAACTGGGCTGCAAAAAATACCAGCACCAGGAAGGCTGCCAGGGTCTTGAAGTTGTCGACCATGCCTTTTACAACATCGGCATCCGACTTGAATTTGCCGGTGATGAAGCCGTAAACAATACCAAGGCTGGCTGCCAGGAAGAACAAAAAGCCAATGAAGCCTTTCAGCAGGGGGGTTCCCAGAACCGAATTGTTGGGCCCGCGGAAGAAACCATTTTCCGGCACCAGGCCGATCAGCACCACAGCCACCCAGAAAAGGGTTACCACAAGTACCCAGTTCAGGGCTTTTTTCTCAATCGGGCTGATGGGTTCAATGGGATCGGGTTTCACATCACCCAGATATTTTCCTAAACGGGGCTCAATGATCCTTTCGGTAACCCAGGTGCCGGCAATGGCAATCATAATTGTAGAAGTGGCCATGAAGAAATAGTTGGCCGTGGGGTCTACGATATAGGAGGGATCAAGGATCTGGGCTGCCTCAGTTGATAATCCTGCCAGCAGCGGATCAATAGTTCCCACAAAAAGGTTGGCCGAGAAACCTCCCGATACCCCGGCAAAAGCCGCTGCCATACCTGCTATGGGATGCCTGCCCAGTGAATGGAAAACTACAGCACCAATGGGAATGATCAGAACGTAACCCAAATCGGAGGCAGTATTGGAAAGAACCCCTGCCAGTACGATTACAAAGGTTACCATACGGGCAGGTGATTTCAAAACCATCAGCCGGATGGCTGCACTGATCAATCCGCTGCTCTCGGCAATGCCTATACCCAGAAGAGCCACCATTACAATGCCCAGGGGAGCAAAGTCGGTATAGTTCCTCACCAGGTTCAGCAAGATATAATGAATGCCCTCGCGCGATAACAGGTTAACTGTCCTGATCTCTTCGCCTGTGCCCGGATGTACAGCCGACCAGCCCAGAAAATGCCCAAGAGCAGAAAATACTAGAGCCAAAATAGCCAAAATTGCAAACAAACTGGCAGGATGGGGGAGGGCATTCCCGCCCCGCTCAACGAAGCCAAGAAAGCCTTTCATGATGCCTTTTTCTTTCATTAGTGTTGTTTTTAAAGATTAATTATTAAAGGGTTTATGGTTGATGATGAACATTACTTTTTTTATAGTTTGAATAAATTTTCTACCGGATGAATATTTTATTCCTGTAGCGATCATGAATTTCATTCAATATCCAAACCAAATATTTGATTCTGTTAAATACAGCTAATCCCTTGTTATTAGCGGTACTGGAGGGCAAATGTAAGGTTTTTTCCTTGTTCACAAACCAGTATTTCCTTTTTTGGAACCTCCTGGAAAGTATTGATATACATTGAAGTATTAATTTTCATTTTGCTGCGGCACTGCCGCTTTTCTTCGATAAAATTCTTCATACTACCCTTTTTATATGAAAAATATCCTGATGAGTTGGCGATTCGGAAGGGGGAGTTTTTTATGTTTTTGAATTTATACAAAACCACCTCTTATTTGAATTTTTATCAGATAAAACACTAAATTTGTTTGCCTGATCCTGGGAATTTTACCTTGAATGGAAATGGAAGGGTATGTTGCGTCAAATCCTTCAGGAGTTTCATGCTGGTTTGCTAAATTTTTTTAGTTTTGTGGCATTATTTTACTTTTAATTATTAAATAAGCAGCTTTTGTGGAAACCAGCCGTGTAAACCTTCTGTATTTCTTCCAGGCCCTTTCGGGCATCCCAAATTAAATGAAAACGGGAAGGCTTCGTCAATGGATGAAGTAGTGGAATGATTTTCAGGAGAGATTGCATGTAACTGGATTTTTTTCAAAGGCTATTTTTTTTATCCAAAACTTTTATATAATACTCACATGAAAAAACTCTCGGTAATAGCCTTTGGCGGCAATGCTTTGCTTAAGGGCGACCAGAAAGGGACCATCGAGGAGCAGGAACAAAATGTATATGAGACTTGCCTGCACCTTGTTGACCTTCTGAAAAGTGGATATGATATTGTGATCGGGCATGGTAACGGTCCCCAGGTAGGGAACGTTTTGCTGCAGCACGATGCGGGCCACCGCATGTATGGCATTCCCCAGCAGCCCATCGATTTCTGCGTGGCAGAAACCCAGGGTTCCATCGGGTTCATGATCGAGCAACAACTGCGTAATGTTCTTGCCGAGCACGGCATTCAGCGCAACATTGTGACCCTGGTTACCCAGGTGATTGTGGATCGCAACGATCCGGCCTTTGAAAATCCTACCAAGCCTGTTGGCCCCTTCTACACGAAGGAGGAAATGGAAGAGCTGTCGGCTGCCCATCCCTGGGTGTTTCACGAGGATCCCCGCAAAAGAGGCTGGAGGCGGGTTGTTGCTTCACCCCGCCCTGTAGACATCCCCAACTGGCAGGCCGTTGAGCGTCTGGCACGCGAGGGCTCCATCGTGATTACCGTGGGTGGTGGTGGAATACCCGCCTATATAGACGAAAAAGGTAAAATGGTGGGAATTGATGCCGTGATCGATAAAGATCTGGCCTCAGCTTTGCTGGCAACCCGCATCAATGCCGATGAATTCTGCATCCTGACAGATGTGCCCAATGTGTACATCAATTTCCACAAACCTGGCGAACAAAAACTTACTACCGTATCGGTTGATGAAATGAAAAAGCACCTTGCCGATGGGCAGTTCACCGAAGGCAGCATGGCACCAAAGGTGCGGGCTTGCCTCAAGTTTGTTGAGAACGGTGGCAAGGAAGCCATCATCACCGAGGCCGCCAGCCTGGGAGTTGAAGGTGCAGGCACCCTGATCCACAAATAAACAGGTAATCGCTTATATTTGTAATTTCAATTTTTAATCAAAAAAACAATAGGAGATCTGAAACATGGCATTTAACCTTAGAAACAGGCATTTTTTGAAGTTATTGGATTTTACTCCCCAGGAGATCAAATTTCTGCTGGATCTTTCCATCGATCTGAAAAAAGCCAAATATGGCGGTTACGAGCAGCAGCGTCTGAAGGGCAAGAACATAGCCCTTATTTTTGAAAAAGCCAGCACCCGCACCCGTTGTGCCTTTGAAGTAGCTGCTTTTGACCAGGGAGCACTGGTTACTTACCTTGGGCCCAGTGGCAGCCAGATCGGCAACAAGGAATCCATGAAAGATACCGCCAGGGTGCTTGGCCGTATGTACGACGGCATCCAGTACAGAGGCTTCGGGCAGTCGGTGGTGGAAGAACTCGCTGCCTATGCCGGTGTTCCGGTTTGGAACGGGCTGACCAACGAGTTTCACCCCACACAGATACTGGCCGACTTTATGACCATGATGGAGCATTGCGACAAGCCCCTGAACCAGATCAAATTCTGCTACCTGGGCGATGCCCGCAACAACATGGGCAACTCCCTGATGGTTGGTGCAGCCAAAATGGGTATGGATTTCAGGGCTGCAGCCCCCAAATCGGTTCAGCCTTCAGATGAGCTGGTGCAGAAATGCCGTGAAATCGCCAAAGAAACCGGGGCAAAGATCACTCTCACGGAAAACGTGGATGAAGCAGTGGCCGGTTGCGACTTCCTGTATACCGATGTCTGGGTATCGATGGGCGAGCCCGATGCAGTCTGGGAAGAACGTATCAAGATGCTTAAACCTTACCAGGTGAACATGGAAGTCATCCGCAAGGCAAACAATCCCAAGGTGAAATTCCTGCACTGCCTGCCTGCTTTCCACAACCGTGAAACAACCGTCGGAGAAGAGATCTACCAGAAGTTTGGCCTCGATGGCATGGAAGTGGTTGAGGAAGTGTTCGAATCGGAATATTCCATTGTTTTTGATCAGGCCGAAAACCGCCTGCATACCATTAAAGCTGTGATGGTAGCCACCCTGGGTGCCTGATCAGCAATCATTCTTTGATAAAATGGCGCTGCTCCCGCATGGAAGCAGCGCCATTTTTTTCAGGGGGAACCCTTAGGGCTGAATTATTTTACCCTTGTTGTATCGGGGCGGGTGAAGGACTGGGTGGCCTCGCGGATGATCTCGTCCAGGCGAAGGTCCTCCATTGTTCTAAGGATCTCAGGCCCAATCTTCTGCAATTCCAGTTGCAGGTTTTGCATGTCGCGGTTAAAGTTTTCCCAGTTTTCTTCATTCATCCATCGGGGGTGCTTGTCGGGATCATATCCCTTCTCAATCATCTCCTGCCGCATTTCTTCCATGGCCTTGCGCATTTCTTCGCCAGCTTTTTTCATTTCCTGGCGAAATTCCTCGGAGTTGAATTCCTGCATTTCCCTGCGAACTTCCTGCATGGCTCTTTGCACTTCCTGGCGGGCTTTTTCCATTTCTTCACGGAATTCAGCATTGTTAAAGAATTGTTTTTCGCGCATTTCTTCCATTGCCTGGCGTACTTCCTGCTGAACCTGCTGCATTTGCTGGCGGAACTCCCCTGAGTTGAATTTCTCGCGCAGCTCGCGGTTTACTTCCTGAATCGACAGGCGCATCTCTTCCATGGCGGCCTGTAGTTTGGCGCGGTCCTCCTCTGAGAGCTCTTCCCATCCAATGGATTTGCCATCGCGCAGGTGAATGCGACGTGGCTCACCAGGCTGTGCCGGGGGATCTGCTGCAGGAGAAGTGGCCTGTGCAAGGCTGCCGGCAAGGGGCTCGGGCTGATAATATGAAAGCAGGGTAGCCTCGGGTTGGTAATCGGGGCCGGCATGCCCGTAATTGACAGTATAGGAGGGGTTGTACCAGGCAACTGAGATCACCGCTGATAGGATTACCAGCAATGCCGCCATCTTTTTCCCGGAATTGAAATTGTTTGTTTTCATGGTCATAATGTTTTTAATGCGTATTAATAACAGGTTTTTGGATTGGGTGGCAGCGATCACCGGTTGCGGGGTGAAGCTGCGTTTTTCTTCAAGACTGACAAGGGCCCGGGCATATGCCATGGGGGAGCCGGTTTGGGCAACAACCCATTCATCCACTGCTTTTTCCCTTTCCTGGCGCATTTGCCGGCTGATCCACCATATGGCAGGATGGTAGAAAAACAGTATCTCCATCAGGGTCTGCAGCATGTTGATGTAATGGTCTTTTCGCCTGATATGGTAAAGCTCGTGCAAAAGTATGGTTTCAACCTGCCCGGGACTAAGCCCCGAAAGCATGGCTGCCGGAAGCAGTATCACCGGTTTCAGAAAGCCGATAACTGCCGGGATGCTGATCCTGGTGCTCACGAATACATGCTGCTTTCTTTTCAGGCCGGCGATTTTCTGCAGTGCCTGCAGCTTTCTCTGCCAGTTCAGGGGCATGGGTTGTATGCTGCGCCGGCGAAGGCTGTATAGCCGTGAGTAGCTGATCATGCTGTGCAGGGAGAAAAGCATCAGGCCACCCAGGTAGATCCAGAAAAGGTATGGCATCCAGGCTTCAAGCTGCTGAAGCAGGGCAGACGGGTAATTCTTCTGAACAAGGAAAAAGGCGCTGCCCTGGGTACTTGCCCTGAAAACCGATTCCTCAAAATCAAGGGATACTATGGCAGATGCGTTTGAATAGATACGGTATTGTCTGAAAAATGTGAAACCCGATACAACAGGCACCGCCAGCAGGGCCAGCAGCGAAAAATTATACTGCAGGCTTGCCGCCGAGTTGCGGGCAAGATATAGCGCCAAACGCCACAACAAGGCGATTACCAGCAACTGCCACAGCGAGTGGATCAGCGTCCAGCCGAGGGCGTTGATCACAGGATCTGATATGCCTTCTATGATGCTCATTTTAATTATTTTTCAAACTGTTTCAGGTAGTCCTTTATCTCCTGCAAATCCTGATCCGAAAGTTCCTCCTGGTCAAGAGCCCCGATCACCAGCCGGCTGGCAGAACCCTTGAAAAGCCCGTCCATCATTTTTTCAAGGAATTGCTTCTGGGTGTTTTCCCGGCTGACCAGTGCCCGGTAAACATGGGTGCGCGTGCTGGTATCCCGCTCAACCACCCCCTTATCGGTCATGATCTGCATGGTCTTTAAGGTGGTGGTGTAGCCCGTGTCGCGAAATTGCCCCAGCACATCATGTACTTCACGAACTGTGGCCGAGCCCTTTTCCCACAGAACCTGTAAAATCTCAAGCTCGCTTTCGGTGGGCTGGTATTTTCTGTTTGAATTCATAGTTACGAATGTTTTCGTAGACAAATGTACTACGAAAATTATCGTAATGCAAATAAAAACTGTGAAATTTTCAAAAAAAAATGATCAACTGTCTTTGTACCAACGGGCCTAAGCATTTTTGGGTCGGTTTACAGTATTTTGCTCAGCACGGTATAACTGGAGAGGCGGCCACGGCCGTCATAAATTTCGCTGCGGACCACCCCGATATTGGGTGCATGATACTCAACGGTTTTAAAATTTGCCCTGATAGGTACGGTTGCAACACGGGTTTCACTTTGGGTGTCATAAACGATCTTGTAGCATTCGAAGGTTCCGGCAGGCACTGTGACATTTTCCCTGCCTTCTACTTTGCGGTTCAGGATCTTCATATTCATCTGGGTAAAGGTCATGCCGTTGCTGCTGGCAGTCATTTGCATCTCGGCTTCGGGCAAGCTCTGTCCAACTGTCATCACAGCCGGCATCACCAGGTGTTTTCCCTCGAAAGTTAATTCCATATCTTTAAATTGCTCCATGGAAGCCGGGTTCATCATCGACTGGATGTCGATGATCATTTCGTCGCCCGTACAGGTGATGGTGTAATCGCCCTCGAATTGCAGGCGGTTGCGCTGGTCGAAGGATTTGGTATGAATGGTGGCAACGGTTTGTCCGGAGGAGGACTGAACCTCGCGGATCATTACCTGCTGGGTCCCCTGCAGGCGGTCGCGGCTGTTGAAGCTTTGAAGCTCCATGCCAGTATTCTCCCGGAAGGGAAGGAAATAATCGCACTGTGCCCGGGTCAGAGGGGCCGACAGCAGCAGGATAATCGATAGGATCAGGAATTTTTTCATCTTCTGGATTTTTTGAGGTTTGTGTTTTCTGTAATTTACAAAAATAGCAATATTGTTCTGTAAAATGCCGTTTTTTCTCCACCAACCCGGATAAAAGCCCTCATACAGATATCGTTTAACAATAATTGGATTCAGAATCTACGGCAATGGCGGAGTTTTTGTTAACTTTATATAGAAAATCCATATCATGAGAAACAAATACCAATGATCCAGCAAATTGAGTTAAAACTTCCGGCCTACCCAAGGGGTTTTCACCTGATCACCCATCACATCACCGGGGTGTTGAAGGATTTGCCTGAGAAAGGTTTGATTCATATTTTCCTGCATCATACCTCTGCCGGGCTGATGATCAATGAGAATGCCGATCCCTCGGTTCGCACCGACCTTGAGAGTAGTTTCAATCAGCTGGCTCCTGAAGGCATGAAGTATTATACCCACACCATGGAGGGCCCCGACGATATGCCCGCCCATATCAAATCGGCCATCACCGGGGTTTCCCTGCTGATCCCCCTGTCGGGGGGCAGGCTGAAGCTGGGCACATGGCAGGGGATATTCCTGTGCGAGTTCCGCGATCATGGCGGGCAGCGCAAGATCACCATCACGGTCACGGGCTAGCCCTTTATTGATTTTTTTAGCATCATTGCCCGGCAGGGCCTATTATTTTGTTTTTTTAATTATGTCTGAGAATAGTCAAAATAACCAGGTTACCCTGAAAGTGGAGGGGATGAGTTGTACCAACTGTGCCCTGGGTATCCGCAAAACCCTGGAAAAGGAGGGTTTTGAAAATGTGTTTGCTGATTTTACCACCGACATGGTGAGTTTTGATCTACAGGATGCCCCACGCATTGACCTGGCAAGAAAACGCATCGAATCACTGGGTTACCAGGTGAAAGAAACCCTGGGTGAAGAACAGCTTTCATCCCACGGGCTTTCGGCCATTGAGAAGAAATTCTGGTTCACGGCAGTTTTTACCGTTCCCCTGGTGCTTGCCATGTTTATCCCGGTACCCATTTTGCACAACGAGTTTTTTCAGCTTGCCCTGACCATCCCTGTTTTTTCGGTTGGGGCCTGGCATTTTGGGCGCAGTGCATGGCTTAGCCTGAAGTCGGGGGTAACAAATATGGATGTGCTTATTTTCCTGGGAAGCACTGCTGCATTTATTTACAGCCTGATAGGAACCATTTACGGGCTGGGCCACGATTACATGTTCTATGAAACGGCAGCCAGCATCATTTCCATTGTTTTGCTTGGCAACATGATGGAGCACCGCTCGGTGAAAAGAACCACTTCATCCATCGACGAGCTGATGCGGCTTCAGAAGAATATCGCCAAACGCATCGTGCGCAGCAACGGACAGGAGATCATCGAACAGGTAGATGCCTCTACCATCAGGCTTGGGGAGGAGATGCTGGTGAGCTCGGGCGATAAGGTGCCTGTGGATGGGGAGATATTCTGGGGCATGGGCAGTGTGGATGAAAGCATGATCAGTGGCGAAAGCCTGCCTGTTGAAAAAAAAGTATCTGATGGGGTGATAGGAGGCACCATTCTGCTTTCTGGAACCATCCGCATCAGGGCCACTGCCGTGGGTAAACAAACCGTTTTGTCGCAGATCATCGATATGGTGCGCAATGCCCAGAAAGACAAACCTCAGCTGCAGAACCTGGCCGACAAGATCAGCTCCATTTTTGTGCCCACGGTGGTGGTATTGTCGCTGATCACTTTCCTGGGCTGGTACTTTGGTTTTGGGCTTGAATTCAGCGATTCGCTGATGCGGGCCATTGCCGTACTGGTCATTGCCTGTCCCTGTGCATTGGGCCTGGCCATCCCCACAGCCGTGGTGGTGGGCCTTGGGCGTACTGCCAAAAATGGGATCCTCATAAAGGGAGGCAGCACTTTCGACAAATTCTCCTCTATCGATACCGTTGTCTTTGATAAAACAGGAACCCTGACCACGGGAGAATTCCGCATACGCCAGTTCAGGCATTTCGGGGAACCGGAGGAGCTGGTTCGTTCGGTACTTTTCAGTATGGAGAAACATTCCAATCATCCCATTGCCCGCTCCATAACTGCCTACTTCAGCGACAGCCGGGAGATCAGCCTGCAAAAGGTTGATGAGGAGAAAGGCCGGGGCCTTGAGGCAACCGACAATCAGGGCAATGTATATAGCCTGGGCTCATACGCAATAGCCGCCCATCTTACAAATGATGATACCCATAATGTATACCTGCTGAAGAACAACCAACTGATTGCCTGGCTTGATATCGACGATGAGATCAAAACGGAAGCCAAAGCCACCATCGACTACCTGAAAAGGAAAAACATCCGTACGGTGCTGCTAAGCGGCGACCGCCTGGCCCGGTGTGAGCAAATAGCAGATGTGCTGGGCATAGAGGAGGTGTTTGCCGAAAAGCTGCCCCATCAGAAACTGGAGGTCATTGAAAAGTTATCCCAGCAGGGAAAAGTAGGGATGGTAGGCGATGGTATCAATGATGCCCCTGCCCTGGCCAGGGCCTTTGTAGGCATCAGCATGAGCAATGCCACCCAGGTGGCTGTAAAATCGGCCGATGTGGTGCTGCTGAAAGGCAACCTGGAGCTGCTCACCCGATCTCACAAGCTTTCGGCAGTGACCCTGCGTACCATTAAGGAAAACCTGTTCTGGGCCTTCTTTTACAATGTGGCGGCCATTCCCCTGGCAATGGCAGGCTTCCTTACACCTATTGTGGCTGCAGGTGCTATGGCAGCTTCTGACGTGATCGTTGTGCTCAACTCCATCAGGCTGAAAAGACGGGGCCTGAGATAAATAAAAAAAAATTCAGGAAGAATTCTATCAATTTTTTCCTGTCAGTCCCGGTTCAAGTCCGATACAAGTCCGATACAAGGTTTACTTTGGCTTGTTTTTTTCAATCGGAGCACGAACATTTATCAGAGCAAAATGATTGATGGGTTAATGAATCTCCAAAAAAAAATCCCGGAATTGTTGTTCCGGGATTTTTTTTATCAATTGTTATGCTGGTGGTTTACGATCCGCTGAAATCCACATCTCTGAATGCCAGGGTAGGTGTCTGGGATGAAGAGTATGGGTATGGATCATTTCCTGTTTCGATCAGCTGGTTCCACAGGTTTTTGAAATTGCCGGAGATGTTCATCTCGTTCACAGCCCGGGTGATTTTTCCGTTTTCGATGAGCTGCCCGGAAATGCCAAATGAGAAATCACCGGTAGTTTGATTGGAGTTGCCGCCATTGAAGGAGGTGATCAGGATTCCTTTGCGGGTGTCGGCAATGATCTGTTGCTGGCTGCGGTTGCCCAGGCCCATGATGAGGTTTGAGGTAGAACCGCCGTTTGGTTTTACCTGCAATTTCCGGCCATAGTAGTTGTCGATCAGGTAGGTTTTCAGAACACCTTTGTCAATCAGCACGCGTTTGGCCGAGGCAATTCCTTCCGAATCAAAATGCCTGGAAGCCATTCCTCCCACTATGGTTGGGTCGTCAATTATGGTCAGCAGTTCAGAGGCAATTTGTTTATCGATCATATCGAGCAGGAAAGAAGTTTTCTGCTGGATGCTGCGTCCCGACATTGGTTGGATCAGCCTGGATATCATGCTGGAAGCCACCCGGTTATCGATAAGCATGGTATAGCGTCCGGAAGCGATGCTTGCCTGGCCGATCTGTCGCATGGTGTCGAAGATTGCTTTTTGAGATACTTCCCAGGGTAATGGCAGGTTTTTCAGGAAGCGGTTGCCGGCCCGGAATCCCCCTGCAGGGCGTGAGCCCTTGTCCATGATGGTAAGGGAAGCTCCTGTGCTGAAACTGGTGCTGGAGGTTTCTCCCACAAAGCCATTGCTGTGCAGGCGCACCCCCTCGGAGAGGTTGTCGTTGAAGCTTGCCGAAGCTGATAGGATCTCCCCGCGGCATTCCTGCAACAGCTGCTCGGTATGCATGGCATTCTCAACCCTTTGTTCAGGGGTTAAGCTGGCATGGGCCGGATCAAACAGGCCAAGGTCCTTGGACATATCGCCGGGATAAAGATCCGGATCGGGGAGTGCGCGGTCAGGATCGGCAGCCAGGTAGCGGGTGGCTTCCACTGCTTCACGAATGAAACGTTCCAGATCGTTTTTGTTCAGGTTGTTTGTTGAATGCCCCGAAAATTTGCTGTCGCGGTATACCTGGAGCGAAAGGCTGTTTGTGGTGGATTCGCGGATGGTTTCAATTCTTTGCTGGCGTACCTCAACGGCTACTGAACGCGAGCGCGATATGGAAATGGCCGTATCGGAGGCTCCATGTTGTTTAGCGATTCTGGATGCCCAGTGGGCCAAATCCAGACGTTCTTTATTGTTCATGTTGTAATGATTTTTTTTTATAGAATCAGGCGTTGGTGCCTCCTACGGTTATCTGTTTAACTTTCACGGTGGGTTGACCCATGGAGGCTGGCACACTCTGCCCGCCTTTACCGCAGTTCCATCCGATTTCCGACATCTGCAGGTCGTCGGCTACCATGGTAATATCAGCCAGTACCCTGGGTCCATTGCCGATGATGTTGATGTCTTTGATGGGCTGGGTCATTTTGCCGTTTTCAATCAGGTAGCCCTGTTTAACATAGAAGGTAAAGTCGCCTGCACCGATCATCACCTGTCCGTTGGTGAAGGATTCGGCATAGATTCCGTATTTAACCGATTCAATGATTTCTTCTTTTTTGTGGGGGCCGTTGAGCATGTAAGTGTTGCGCATGCGCGGCAGGGGCATGTGGCGGAAGGATTCCCTGCGGCCGTTGCCCGTGGGTGTTACCCCGTAATGCCTTGCCGAAATGCGGTCGTGCAGGTAGGAGGTAAGGATGCCGTTCTCTACCATGAAAGTTTTCCGGGTCTCAATGCCTTCATCGTCCATGTTGATCGAACCCCGCATGTTGGGTACTGTACCATCGTCAACAATGTTGACAAAGGATTCGGCAACCTGTTTTCCGATCTTGTCGCTGAAGATGGATTCGTTGCGGCGGTTGAAGTCGGCCTCCATTCCATGGCCTATGGCCTCGTGCAGCAATATGCCTGAGCTTCCCGGGCCCAGAACTACCGGCAGCAGCCCGGCGCGGGGAGAGACGGCCCCAAACAACAGGATGGTATTGTTAACGGCCTCATCGGCTATGCGCTGCAGGTTGGCATCCGAAAACAGGTGCACGTCATTGCGCGAGGAAATGGTGTAGCCGTTTTGCTCTCTTTTCCCGTTCTGCTCTGCGATACAGGATGCCGAAAGCTGCCCCATGGGCTGGTAATCGCCCGCGATGATGCCCTCGGAGTTGGCAAACAGAATATAGGAAGTGTTGTCGGAGAAACTCACATTTGTTTTTACGATCCTTGGATCCAGGGCAAAGGTCTTGTCGTTGACCGACTGCAGCAGGGGAATCTTCTGATTGATGCTGATCTCTTCCCAGGGGGTATTGATCCGGTAATACTGCTGCAGGGTTTTTTGGCTAAGGGGAGCGGCCTGCACCTTTGAAGAGCCCGATGCAATATTGGCTGCAGTGCGGGCTGCCGATTTCATGGCCTGGGCGGTTATATCCTCGGTAAAGGAATAGCCGGTTTGGTCGCCCAGCAATACCCTGATACCTACCCCGAAACTTACATTGGAGAATGCCCGGTTCACGCTGTTGTCTTCCAGGGCGATGGAGTTGTTGATGTTGTGCTGGAAGTAAACGTCGCAATAATCACCACCACGGGAAAGGCCTTCTGCGATTACTTCAAGGATCAGGTTGCGGGTGACCCCGAAATGATCCAGGTAATCATTCAGCTGGAAGTTCAGGGGAGAGGCTGCCCCCGACGTGCATCCCTTGAGCATGGAGGGAAGAAGCAATCCGCCTGCAACCGCAATGCCTCCTGTTTTGAGAAAATCGCGTCGGTTAAAATTTTTGTTCATGAGTCATTGTTTTGTGTTAATATACAGCTAAGATGGTCACCCCTGAAGCCTGACAGGGTTTCCATGGTTTTTGCCGGTGAGCAGGCTTATTTTAAGCCGCGGCAGCGGACAAAAATAAAAAAAAATCAAGGTGCATATTTTTTCGGGGAGATATAATATTTAAAAAAAGGCTCCCGGTTTCCGGAAGCCTTCTGAAAGATCAGGAAATCCTGTATTATCCATTCATTGACATCAGGAATTCTTCATTGTTCCTTGTATGTTTGATTTTTCCCAGCAGGAAGTCCATGGCTTCCAGAGAGTTCATGTCGGAGATGAATTTGCGGAGGACCCAGATACGGTTCATCATATCCTTATCCATCAACAGGTCTTCACGGCGTGTACCTGATGCCACAATGTCAATGGAGGGGAAAACGCGTTTGTTCGAAAGGCGGCGATCGAGCTGAAGTTCCATGTTACCCGTGCCCTTGAATTCCTCAAAGATCACTTCATCCATTTTAGATCCGGTGTCAATCAGGGCGGTTGCAATGATTGACAATGATCCCCCGTTTTCAATGTTCCGTGCCGCCCCGAAGAATCTTTTGGGTTTATGCAGGGCATTTGCGTCCACCCCGCCCGAGAGTACCTTGCCCGAAGCCGGTGCCACGGTGTTGAAGGCCCTGGCAAGGCGGGTGATGCTGTCCAGCAGGATCACTACATCATGTCCACATTCTACCATTCGTTTTGCTTTCTCCAGCACGATGCCAGCAACCTTCACGTGCCGTTCGGCCGGCTCGTCAAAGGTTGATGAAACCACCTCAGCCCTGACATTGCGGGCCATCTCGGTAACCTCCTCGGGACGTTCATCGATCAGCAGAACAATCAGGTAAACCTCGGGGTGATTGGCTGCAATGGCATTGGCAATTTCCTGCAGCAGAATGGTTTTACCCGTTTTGGGCTGGGCCACGATCAACCCACGCTGTCCTTTGCCAATGGGTGAGAACATGTCGATGATACGGGTTGATAGGGTGGCTCCGGCATGTCCTGTGATGTTGAATTTTTCATCCGGAAACAAGGGAGTGAGAAAATCAAAGGGTACCCTGTCGCGCACTTCTGCCGGGTCGCGCCCGTTGATCTTCTCTACCTTGATCAGGGGGAAATATTTTTCGTTTTCCTTGGGAGGGCGAATGCCTCCGCGCACTGTGTCCCCGGTTTTCAGCCCGAAGAGCTTGATCTGGCTCTGGGATACGTAAATATCGTCGGGTGAGTTCAGGTAGTTGTAATCCGAGGATCTTAAAAAGCCATACCCGTCGGGCATGATCTCAAGCACGCCTTCGGCAATGATAATGCCATCAAACTCAAAAGAGTTTTCCTTCTCGCGGCGTTCAAAGCTTTTTGATTTCTGGAAGGTTTCTTTTTCCCTGCCCTGTTGCTCGGGCTGAGGTTTTTGTTGTTCGCCGGCCTGGGGCTGGGTTTCTTTTTCCAGCTCGGTTGAAAGGGGTTTTTCTGCCTGCACCAGCTGGGTGTTGTTTTCTTCCAGCAGGTTGGTTGATGTTTCAGCCAGCTCGTCTTTCAGGTAAGCTTTTTTTCTTTCCTGTTCGCGATGGTCTTCCCTGGGGCGACGATCTTTTTGATCCTGTTGCCTGAAGTCGGCTTTGATCTCGGGTTTTTTATCGGCAGGGCGCATCTGTTGCTCCATTCTCTGGTGCTGGTGGCGTTCGCGGTTCTCCTGCCCGGGCAGGGGGCGGTTTGCCTGCCTGTGCTGTGGCTCCTGGCCTGGGCGCGAGGGACGCCCAGGGCGGTGCTCCTGCCTGTCGTGCTGCTTGCGTTCGCGCCCCTCAGAAGAGCCCTCCTGGGGACGGGAAAGATCGCGCTGCTCCTGGGTTTCGGAAGCTGATGCCTCAGGGCGGGCTGAACGCTGCTCATTGCGCCCTGAGGAGGAACCTGCAGGAACACGCTTGCGCGGACGCTGGCTCTCGCGGGCCGGACCTTTGTCAGTTGCATCTGCTTCTTTGGAGGGAATCAGTGCCTGAGCATCAAGGATCTTGTATATCAGATCCTGCTTTTTGTAAGATTCTACTTTTTTTATCTCAAGGCCTTTGGCGATGTCCCTGAGTTCAGTGAGAAGTTTACTGTTCAGTTCTACTATGTCGTACATCTAAATAAAAATTAATCAATTATGTTTTGTAATGCTCAGATAATTAACAAGTTCTTGGAATTTGGGAAGATGTGGATGTTTCGCACATTCTGCTGAAAGAAGAAGTAAATATGTTATTTACTCCCCCGGAAAAGATTGGCTGAAAAAACTGGTGCTTAAGAATCAAGAAATCTTAAAGAAACGGTTTGCAGGAATTGCATTGCAAATATAACGATAATTTTAAAAGAAAAAAAAATATGATGATTTTCTGAAGACTTCTTTATCAGCCCAAAGCTTATGCTTTTGACTGTTGTGGCTGAAAAGTCAGGCAAACACAGCTGCAATATTTAACTTTAATTTGCTTACTTTTGTTCAACAGGCTATTTTTTCAAAAATCCTCAAGTCATGCTACAGAGAATCCAATCCGTTTATCTTTTCCTGGTATTTGTATTTGCCATATTATTTTTGGTTTTTCCTCTTGCCAATTTTCATATCGAGGGTCTGTCTTATCCCTTAACGCTTTCGGGCATGAATCTGCCGGAGGTTTACCACCAGGTGGTTAGCCTGGGTTTTTGGTACTACCTGGTGCTGGGCTGTTTTTTTGCCGTTCTGGTATTTACTGTATACACTACTTTTCAATACCGAAGGCGGCTTTTGCAGATCAGGCTGGGCAAGATGAATATCTTTCTTCATGTAGCCATGGTTGCGGGGGCTTTTTTCCTGATTGATCATGTAAGGGAGCAACTCGAGCCAGTGACCTCTACCTATGGAGTGGGCATATTCTTTCCCATGATTTCCATGCTGCTGCTTTTGATGGCCAACCGTGCCATCCGGAAGGATGAGGAGCTTGTAAGAAGCTCCTCGCGCATCCGGTAAGATTAATCTTCTATCCTTTTGGTGATATAGCCCGAGTTGAACAATCCCAGGGCCCCCATGTATTTGAGTTTGAATTTGATAAAGTCGCCAACCTTGTAGCCTCCGGGGTTGTTTTCCAGGTTAATGACCAGCATGTCGGAACTGGCCCCGGCTATTTCAATACTCTTATCGACGGGGATCAGGTAGGAGGGATTTATATCGAGCAATCCAATATCCAGGATGGCCCTCCAGGAAGTGCGCCCGTAGTCTTTGGGGTCTACCTGGAAGGTCTCTCCCGATGGGTTCTCAGCCATTACGCCTTCGGGTACCACCGGCTTCTGGTAAAGCTCGATGATCTCAGCCTGGAAGGATATCACATCATCTACCATTCCACGGATGGTTTTCCCGGTAAAGAGGTTGATGCCAAAATACAGGGTTTCTCCGATGCGGAAATGGTTCACAGCCGGTGGCATCTGTTTTCGGAAAAGCAAAGGGATGGTAACGGAGGTTCCTCCTGACAGCAGGGGCATCTTGCGGTTGAATTTCAACTCGATGATCTGCCGGTAAAGGCTTAACTGGATGAGCTTGTCATGGGTGGGCATTACACCGTACATGCAGTTCAGGTTGGTACCCAGGCCTATGATGCGGATGTTGGGCAATTCAAAAACCTGTTCATAGAATTGAATCAGGTGGTCGGCCAAAACTCCCTCGCGCAGGTCGCCCATCTCAAGCATGATGATCACCTGATGGACCTTATCCTGTTTGCAGGCTTCCTTCGAGATCAGCTTCAGGGTCTGAAGGTCGGTTTCCATGCTCACATCGGCGTACTTAACCATGGCAGGGATGCTTCTTCTGGGGGTAGGCTTGATGTAAAAGGTTTTTATCTGCGGGTTGATCTTCTTGATGGCCCGCAGGTTGGAGATTCGTGAATCCATCAGGGAGCTGATGCCCAGATCCATGATCTCTTTCAGGTATAAGGGGTTGCCGCAAAAAAGCTTGGTGACAATGCCCCATTCAATGTTGTTCTCGCCAAACAGCTTATTCAGGAACTGGTAATTGTGCCTTAGTTTGCTGCGGCTGATGAGTATTTCGGCCATGGTAACAGGTCTATCTGATTAATCGCATTTCAAGATATTTGCTTGTAAATCCAAGCTTTTCGTACAGGAAACGGGCGGGGTTGTCAGGCTCCACGTGCAGCTTGATGCTGCCCTGGGCTTTCTCAAATGCCTTCAGCATCAGATCTTTGCCAAGGCCCTGGCCCCGGTACTGCTTGTGGACGGCAATATACACCAGAATGTTCTCGGGGATATAGCCGCCCATGCCCGTGCGGTTGATCACAACAGCCCCGGTAATTTGTTGCTCATGGCGCGAAACCACTATGAACCCCCCGAACTTGGTTTTATCGTCAAGGGCAAAATCAATGCTTCTCATTATGGATGAATGCTCGTCGCCAAACTGGTCAAGATGTTCAAATAAAAAGTCAGCGATTTCTTTTTTTTGTCCCTCCGTTGGCTTGTCGGAGGGGAAGTAATACTGGTAAGTCATGATAAATATTTAGGGTTTAAGAGTGGATGATCCGATGCCATTCTATCCTGCCGCTAATCTGCTTTGGGCGGATCAGTGGAAAATCCCTGAAATGGAACAAGAAGGAGCACAAGATAAAAAATTGCTCCGGAAAAAAGAAATCAGTCTTCTATGGCTGGATTTTGTTCAACAAAAATATGTTAAAAAAAACGTACTACAAAATAAAATTTGTAAAGGGTTGATTTACCAGTACTTTTGCAATTAATAAACCGACTATTTCCGGATCTTCACAAGATGATCATTTGCCCTGGCCACTAAGGGGTAAGATGTGTTTGATGAATATCCACACACAGCATTTCAATGGGTCAAAAAATTTTTTCATGGGGCAACACGCGTCGTTACAATTCCTGGACCGACCAGTGCCGTCAGAAATACGGGGGTCGTTTGCAGAAAGTTTCGGTAAATGCCGGTTTTACCTGCCCCAACCGTGATGGTACCGTTGGCAGGGGAGGATGCAGCTTTTGCAACAACGAAGGCTTCAGCCCCTCGTATTGCCATGATGGGGACAGCATCAGCCGGCAGCTTGACCTGGGTATTGAGTTTCTTGACCGGCGCTACCGGCAACCTGCACATTTCCTGGCATATTTCCAGGCTTATTCCAATACCCATGCAGGGGTTGAAGTTCTGGAAGAGAGATATCTTCAGGCACTTTCCCATCCCCGCATATCGGGCATCGTGGTAGGTACCCGGCCCGATTGCGTTGATGAGCAAAAGCTTGATCTGCTGGCCGGGCTCTCCCGCTCATATATTGTTAGCATTGAATATGGGATAGAATCATGTTATGATCAAACCCTTGTGCGCATCAACCGTGGTCACAATTTCGGGCAGTCGGAGCGGGCTATCCGGATGAGTGCCGAAAGAGGCATTCACACAGGGGCCCATCTGATCTTTGGATTACCCGGGGAAAGCCATGAGCAGATGCTGGAACAGGCTTCTGTGATTTCTTCCCTTCCCCTTCATTCCATAAAGTTTCATCAGCTGCAGATCGTAAAAGGTACAGCCATTGCCCTGGAATACCAGCAAAACCCTGAGGCCTTTCAGCTTTTTGGCATGCATGAATATGTTGAATTCGTAACCAGTTTTGCCGAGCGGCTTCGGCCTGATATCTCCATTGGCCGTTTTTCAGGGGAGGTGCCCCCGCGCTTCAATGCAGGGCCTTCCTGGGGTGGCATTCGCGCCGATCAGATCATGGGCCTGGTGGAAAAGGAATTTCTCAAAAGAGACTCCTGGCAGGGAAAATATCTGCAGCATTAGTAGCTACCTATTGCCCTGGAACAGGCCTCCGGGCTATGGTAAAAATTGCCCTGTTCAAAGCCAGAAAGAAGCTTTATGTCACCGATGACTTGCTTTAACAGGCCCGATTCTCCCATTTTAGGTATTTTTGGACGGCAAAAGTTTGGGATATGCTGATCCCTTTTTGATGCAAATATTCATGAATCTTTTTTTTTATATATATAATGAACAAGAACGGTGATGGTTTTTTTGCGCGGATGCTGGCTGTAATTGAAAGGGTAGGCAACAAGCTGCCACATCCTGCAGTATTGTTTGCCATGCTGGCAGGATTATTGATTTTGATCAGCTGGCTGGTATCTGTTTTGAATCTCACGGCAATTCACCCGGGAACAGGGCAGAGCGTTGCAGCAGTGAATCTTTTGAGCAGGGAGGGACTGCATTTGATCCTGACCAACATGGTGACAAATTTCACCTCGTTTGCACCCCTGGGAACGGTTCTTGTTGCACTGCTGGGTATAGGCATTGCCGAAGCCAGCGGGCTGATGTCAACGGGGCTGCGGTTGCTGGTAATATCAGCTCCGCGCAAGCTGCTGACCTTTGCCATTGTTTTTGCCGGTATTTTATCCAATACGGCCAGTGAAGTAGGTTACGTGGTGCTGGTTCCTCTGGGAGGGATGATCTTCCTGGCGGTAGGACGTAACCCCATTGCAGGGATCGCGGCCGCCTTTGCCGGGGTGTCGGGCGGGTATTCGGCAAACCTGTTGCTGGGCACCATCGATCCTTTGCTGGCAGGCCTCTCCGAGGAGGCTGCCAGGATCATTGACGGGGCTTATACGGTGAATCCTGCTGCCAATTATTATTTTATGTTTGTTTCTACCTTCTTTATTGCAGGTATCGGAACCTGGGTCACCGAAAAGATCATTGTACCCCGCCTGGGAGAGTATAGCGGAGATGCCAAACCCGAGCAGATCAAAAAGCTCAGTGCCGGGGAGAAAAGGGGGCTGAAATATACCCTGGTAGCTTTTCTGGCAGTTGCCGGATTGCTGGCATTAAGTATGGCCCCCATCAGCAGCGGCTTCTGGGCCCATATTCCGGGAAGCGGCTTTCTGCGTGATCCCGCTACAGGCGGTTTGCTGCGCTCACCCTTCATGAGCGGCATTGTGGCCATAATCTTTGTGGTGGCTGCTGTGCTGGGTATTGTTTACGGAATAGGTGCCCGTACCTTAAAAAGCAGCAACGATGTGATCAACGGTATGGGAAAATCAATGTCTACCCTGGGAACCTATATCGTACTGGTATTTTTTGCCGCGCAGTTTGTGGCATTCTTCAACTGGACCAACCTGGGGCTGATTTTTGCCATCAACGGCTCGAACCTGATAGCCGCCCTTGACCTGGGACGAATCCCCCTGATGGTGGTGCTGGTGCTGATAGCTGCCTTTATCAACCTGGTCATTGGCAGTGCCTCGGCAAAATGGGCTATCCTGGCCCCTGTATTCATTCCTATGTTCATGCTGCTGGGGTACTCCCCCGAATTTACCCAGCTGGCCTACAGGGTAGGGGACAGCGTTACAAATGTCATCGCTCCTATGATGGCTTATTTCGCTATCATCGTTGCTTTTATTGAAAAGTATGATAAGAAAGCAGGCATTGGAACCATTATTTCAACCATGCTGCCTTACACGCTGGTGTTTTTGCTGGCCTGGATCGTTTTGCTGATCGTCTGGATCATTTTCGGACTTCCCATTGGCCCGGGAGCACCCCTGTTCTACGAATTGGGTGTTTAGCCTGGTCAAACGATGCGAAAACCATGGCAGATGCCTGTTGCAGTTGAAAAAGTTATTAACATCATGTTGATAAATTTATTCGATAAATAGCAAATAAAAGCGCATAAATAGGGATTTTATTGTTATTTTTACTGTATATAACAAAAAAAATCAACCCATCATGCAGCCTGACCCAAAGATCAATATTCTGGTGGCAACTGACTTTTCACCAAAAGCAGCTTATGTCCTTGATTATTGCGCGGCTATTTCCCGCAGAAAGGGATACGAGCTCAACCTCCTGCATGTGTTCAACCCTGAGATCCGAAACGGGCTGGAGCCTCCCGAGATCACTTATGGCAAGGCAAGAAGAAAGCTGGAAGAAACCATTGATGAATATTCCTCGAAATATTTGATAGAGATCAACGGGCTGCTGGAGAGTGGCAATATTTTTTCAACAATACACGAAACAGTACGCAGGATCAACGCCCGGATGCTGGCCATGCCCCTTCACCGGAAGCTGGGTATACAGCATCTTACCGGCCGTTTTGCTTTCCGCATCATGGCAGCCAGTCCGGTTCCAGTGCTGCTGCTTCAACAGGCTCATGCCTTTAAAAGCTTCGACCGGGTACTGCTTCCCCTTGATTTCTCCCGGCCTGTGGATATGAATGTTGAAAAAGGAATTGAATTTGCCACAGAGCACAACAGCAGCCTGCTGGTTTATTCTGTTACCGAAAATGATAGTTTTTTTTCTACCTTTATCCTGAAAAGAGAACTGGCCATGGTAAAGCACAGGATTGAAAAAGCAGGCCTTCATTGCCAAACCCAGCTTGTGCAGCGATGCCTGCTGCCCATTTACCAGCACATACTGGATCATGGGCGTAAAAACCAGGCCGATGTAATATTGCTGATGGCTCGTAATCAGGATGATCCCGATAATTTTTTCGTGGGTGGGACAGCCGGCCGGGTGATAGAGAATTCAGAGATCCCTGTTATTGTGTTTTCACCCATTAGCCCCATGCAGCCAGCAAAGATTATTCCCCCCATATTGCAAAAAGTAGCCCGTCATATCAACAGATAAATATTATGAACATTTGTGTTTTTTGTTCTTCCAGTGATCACCTGGAGGATGCTTTCCTGCAAGAGGCCGAATCACTGGCTTCCCTGATTTGCCTGTATCAGCACAACCTGGTTTTCGGGGGAGCCTGCGTGGGCTTGATGGGCCGGGTGGCATCAGGAGTCAAGAACGGGCAGAGGGTGGTTACCGGGGTGATACCCGAGCTGATACATTCAAAGGGGATCTGCTTTCAGGAGGCCGATGAAGTGATCATTACCACCAATATGCGCGAACGAAAGGCAACCATGCATTCCCTTGCTGATGCTTTTATTGCCATGCCCGGGGGATTCGGAACCCTGGAGGAGCTGCTGGAGATCATTACCCTAAGGCAGCTGCAGCTGCACAACAAACCTGTTGTGCTGATCAATACAAATGGATATTATGATTTGCTGCTGGAGTTCTTCGATCGCCTTTTTCATGAGAAATTTGCACATTCTGCCCACCGCAATTTGTTTTTTGTAGCTGCAGATGCCAAGCAGGCAATGGAATTTATCAACCAATATCAACCTCTGGAAGTGGCCAATAAATGGGCTTAAAATTTTCAAGGGCTTCTTGTTGCACTTCTTCTGTTAATTTACTTCACTTCTCCAAGTCCATTTCCCCCGGGCAATACGCTGTACCCGGGCCGTATTAAACTCGCACCAAATTCGCACCAAATTCGGAGTTAATTCGGAGTAAATTCGCGATTTTGCGAATTTACCCCGAATTTGGTGGGAGTTTGATGCGGGTTTGCTGCGAATTTAATCAGGGGCAGGGAGTTTGGAAAGCGGATGACAGCTGTTAGATGAAAAACCATCCAGGCAAATTCGTTGCTTTACAGGGCCTGGCATCTTCAAGGCACACATGCAAAGATTGGTCCTCTGTAGTGCTGTGATAATCATAAAAATTGTATTTTTGCTGAAAGGCATGTTCATCAAGCCGGGCTTGTTTTGCATCATCCTAATTACCATGGCCATGAATACTTTCACAAACAAGATTTTGGTTGCTGTGGATTTTGAGGAGCAATCACTCACTGCCCTGGAACAATCCTTTTCCCTGGCACGGCTTTTTAAGGCCGGGATTCTGTTGCTTTTTGTCATAGAGGAAGGCAGCGGGATCACCCGGCTGATCTCCCCGGATGATTATCATAAAAGAGTAATGGAAAAAGCCCGGGAGAAATTTGATGAGATTGAACAACTGGCCCGCATCACCAGCAAGAACCAGGAAATACCCGTTAGCTACCAGATACAAAAAGGCAAGCCTTACGAAAAGATCATTCAAACCGCCTGTGACAACAGTGCCATTTTGATCGTCATGGGCAAGGGAGGCAAGAAAAAACGGGGTTTCTTCGGGGGTAATACCCTGAATGTGGTACGTCAGGCCATGTGCCCGGTTATTACGGTTGAAAATGAGGTCAGGGAATTTCGCAACATCCTCATGCCCATTGATTTTACCGGGAAAACAAAAATGCAGGTGCAGCAGGCCATTAACTTCGGCAAGTATTTCGGTGCCCTTGTGAATGTGATTTCAGTGGCAGGCAAAGAGAATAAGATCACCCGGATGATGAAGCATGTCCAGCTGAATCAGGTCAGAAAAGCCATGCACCGCAACCAGGTGGACTGTCATGCCGAGATTATTCAGCAATCCCAAAAACATGTTGCAGCCGAAATTTGTAAATATGCTGTGGATAAAAATGCTGACCTGATCATCATCATAACCCAGGTAAGAAAGCATTTTTCCAGGAGCTTCATCGGGCATAATGCCCAGGAGATCATCTACTCTTCATCCATCCCGGTATTGAGTATCAACCCCTGTGCCGAATTCCATCCCGAGGTTCTGACATCATTTGTTGATCCACTTGGGCTGATGAAGATCAAAGACAAATCAGCAATTAAATAATTGCTGGGGCAGGGCGGTTTTGCAAAAGTTTTTCTATTTTTAGTTGCAGGTAATTTAATGTTGCTATGGGCCAGACAGAAAGAGATATCATCCTGGTACCCACTGATTTTTCAGAGGTTGCCCATTTTGCCATGGATCATGCTGCCGAAATTGCCAGGATATTCAACCATAAGATCTGTTTGCTGCACATTGTTTCCAAAAAGCAAATGGTGGGGCAGGTTCAGCAGAAGCTTCAGGACATTTCCGCCAAACTTGCCGGCAAAACCAAGCTTGATGTAAGCTATCTGGTAGAGGTGGGCACCATCTTTAAGACCATCAGCCAGGTAGCCGACCGCCTTAGGGCGGAGTTCATCATCATTGGCATTCATGGCAAAAAAGGGGTGCAGCATATTGTAGGCAGTTACGCCTATAGAGTGGTTGACAGTGCCAATGTTCCGGTGCTGCTGGTCAAAAACCTTCATTTTCATGAGGGTTATCATAACATTGTTGTGCCCATTGATTTCTCCAAGGAGAGTGATCAGAAGGTACATCAGGCCATTCGCTTTGCAAGGTATTTTGATGCGACAATCCGGGTATTTGGTTTTCTGTCCACACGCAATCCTGCCCGTATATTCAAAAAAGAAGCCCTGCTGAAAAGAATAAAGGATTATTTTGACCTTCACAAAGTAAAAGTAACCAGCCAGCTGCTGGTGGATCCCGAGGTGGACTGGGCCAGTGCGCTGATGAAGTATTCAACGGAGGTGGATGCTGACCTGGTGATGATAGTGGCCGAAAAAGGGGGCTCGCTGATGGATGCTTTTTCGGAAAATACCACCGAACGGATTATCGATAAAATTGACATTCCTGTTCTTACCGTCTGCCGGGAATGTTCGGATGATGAATCCGGAAAACAGGAGAAGTCGCTTTTCAAAACCTTTATCGATCCCATGGATGTGATCCAGAAGAAAAAGAAATGAATTTTTCGGCGGGTAAGTTTATTTAAAAACAGAGGCTGCTTCAACAAGGCAACTATGTATTGCCTCGGGTTGACAAAACTGATCAATTGCCGCAAGGCCCGGTCGGCGAAGTAAAGTAAAAGCAGGGCGGATGTCCCTGTTTTTTTTGTCATGCAGCAAAAGGGGGATGATGGCTTCAATATCCTCGGGGTCTAACCGATACTCGGGCAGATAGGGCTTGAGCATGCGGATGATCCTTTCAGCCTCTGCTCCAGGCATTAGCTGTATTTTTCCGGATAGCAGTATTTCGGCTACCATTCCCAGCATAACAGCCTCTCCGTGAAGCAGGGGGTCGGTATCGTTTTCAAGGGAAAAGCTTTCAATGGCATGGCCAATAGTATGGCCAAAGTTCAAAACCTTGCGGATGTTCTTTTCCATTGGATCGCGGATGACAATATCGGACTTTATTTCTACCGAAAGGCGGATCTGCTCAGCGGTTATTTTGTGGGGGCCTGCCACCACAAGCTGATCCAGGTAGGATTCCTCGGCAACCAATCCGTGCTTTAGCATCTCTGCAAAGCCGTTTTTCAGTTCTCTAGCAGGCAAAGTTTTTAGAAACTGGGGTTCAATAAAAACAGCCAGGGGCTGGCTGAAGGTGCCAATGATATTTTTCAGCGAGTTCAGGTCAATGCCGGTTTTACCCCCAATGGCAGCATCACACATAGCCATCAGTGAGGTGGGAAAATGAATGAAGCGAATGCCGCGCTTGTATACCGAGGCTGCAAATCCCCCCAGGTCGCAAACCACGCCTCCCCCCAGGTTGATAAGGATGGTGCTGCGGTCGGCATACCCCAGGGTCAGATCCTGCCAGACCCTGCGGCAGGTTTCCAGGTTTTTGTTTTTTTCCCCTGCAGGCATTTCTATGATATCCAGCTTGCGGGATGTTGTTATTTTTTCCTGCAGTAATGGCAGGCAATGCAGCAGGGTGTTCTGATCACCAAGGATAAAGATCCGGCTGTTGGGGCCTGAATGAAAATCCAGGAAATTCTCCAGGTGGCTCTGGCCAGTTTCCTCGTAAAATACCGGATGGGTGTGAATGCCCTGAACCTGATCCATATGATTTTTTTTTCAAATATATACTTTTATTGAATCCAGATGGGAAAATGATACTTTTCTGCTGAAAATTTCGGCAGCCACTGCTGATGAAAAACATGGGGTACTTCATCAGAATCCCCGGAAAATTGTGTAGGTTTGCATGATGACGCAAAATCCGATAGAGGCCCGATGTTATTGCCCCTTATTGGAAATTCAAGGAAAAAATTATCAGTACATCCTGTTAGAAAAATTAAATATCAAACCTGTTGTTCTATGCTGACTTTCGATGATACCAGGATAGCTTTTCAGGATAAAAACAATAATGAACTGCGCAAAGCCCTTTGGCTTTTCAGAATGATTGGCCGCCCGGGCCTGGTGCAGGCGGGTTCAACCATGCTACGTGCAGCCCTGTGGTTGAACCTTCCGGTACGATGGGCGCTGAAGCCCACTGTTTTCGGTCATTTCTGCGGAGGGGAAACCATTGACCAATGCGATGAAACCATCAGCCGCCTGGGCAGGTTCAACATCAAAACCATACTGGATTATTCTGCTGAAAGAAAACAAAAGGAGGAAGATTTTGATTATACCCGTGATCAGATACTGGCAACAATTGCCAAGGCAGCTACCACCCCCCTGATACCTCATGCGGTATTTAAAACAACCGGGCTTGCCCGTTTCGGATTGCTTGAAAAAGTACAGGCAAAAGAGCAGCTGTCGCAAGCCGAGCAACAGGAGTTTGAAAGGGTGAAGGCCCGCTTTGATAGCATTTGCGCGGCAGGTGTGGCAGCAGGCATCCCCGTGATGATAGATGCTGAAGAAAGCTGGATACAGCAGGTGGTGGATGAATTGGTGGAAGAAATGATACTGAAGTACAATTCACAAAGCCCCATGATCTATCATACCCTTCAGATGTACCGTCACGACCGGCTGGATTATCTGAAGGAATTTACTGAAAAAGCCCTTTCCATGGGGCGCTATCCGGCATTCAAGCTTGTAAGGGGTGCTTATATGGAAAAGGAGCGCAACCGGGCCCTTGAGTATGGATATCACTCTCCGATTTATCCTAACAAGACAGCCACCGATAAAGGATTTGATGATGCCACACGATTTTGTCTGGAGCATGTTGATCAGACAGGTCTTTGTGTTGGAACCCACAACGAGCTCAGCTGCTCACGGGCAGTGGCTTTCATGCAGAAAAATGCCATTGACCCTGCACATAATAATGTATGGTTCTCGCAACTGCTGGGCATGAGCGACCATATCAGCTTCAAGCTTGCATCACTGGGATATAACGTCTGCAAATATGTCCCTTATGGGCCCGTGAAAACCGTTGTGCCTTACCTGATCCGCCGTGCCGAGGAAAATACATCCGTTGCCGGGCAAAGCTCACGGGAACTGGATCTTCTGGTTACCGAGGTTAAAAGGAGAAAAAAACAAGGCAGAAGCTGAGGGGCACAGATCATTTTCCCATGGTTTTTCGCTGACGCACGGCCTCAAACAAAATGATGGCGGCCGAGACGGAAACATTCAGCGAGTCGATCTTTCCGGCCATTGGAATGCTGATCTTCCGCGAAAGCTTGTTCATCATAAATTCAGATAAGCCATGGCTTTCGGATCCGAAAACCAGGGCAACCGGCCCCGAATAATCAGCCTGATCATAACTTATTGAACCCTGGGGGGCAGCAGCAAAGGCTTTAACCTGTTTTTTTTCCAGCCAGGAAACGACCTGGCTGGAGGAGGCAATGGCCAGCTTTTGTGAGAATAGGCAACCCAGGCTGGAGCGGATTACATTGGGATTGTAAATATCGGTAGCCTGATCGCAGAGGATCAGGGCATCAGCCCCGGCTGCATCACAGCTGCGCAATATGGCTCCCAGGTTACCTGGTTTTTCTACTGTTTCCACGATCAGGATCAATGGGTCAGCATCCAGTGAAAGGCTTTCGAGTGAATGATCCCGGGTTTTGGCAAGCATTATAATGCCCTCTGAATCGGCACGGTAGGCCAGTTTGTTGTATACAGCCCGTGAGATTTCATAAACGCAGGAAGCATCTGCCAAAATGGGGTATAACGGGTCGGGCTGATAAATGTCGTTGCATTGCAGCAAAAACTCAATCTGGTAGCCAGCCTGCAATGCCAGGGAAACTTCCCGCCTTCCCTCGGCAACAAACAGTTGCTGGCGGCGGCGTTCCCGGTTTTTTTCCAGAAGGCGCTGTACCTCCCGGATACGGGGGTTTTGCAGGCTGCTGATGTAGGTTGTCATCAATTGAATGGGTGTGTTTTTGAAATAAACAAACAAAGTAACTGCAATTAGGTGGTTTTTTTTCGGAAAAAGAAGTGATGATACAAAAAAATAAAACCAGCCAGTCCATAGCAGAATCCTGTAAGCAAAATTACTATTCTGAAGCCTGCCTCAACAGCCAGCAGGGTTGCCACCGAGGTACTGACTACCGACAGGCAGCCATTGATGCCCCAGGCCCAGGGTATCTGCAGCTTGTCGTAGTGGGTCAGGTAGCGGATGCCTAAAGGGAAAAGCATTCCCATGAAAAATGCCGGGGTCCCGATGATAATCAGGCTAAAGATTATTCGTGCCGGAACCTGGAATGCCATTGTTGCTTTCATCAGGGGGGTAAGCAAAAAAAGAAACACCAGCAAAAGCCCGGCAACCAGCAATGCAATGCGCGAAATGCCTGCCGGTTCTGGCTGCAGCCTTCCTGAATAAAGGCTGCCTGCACCGCTGCTGATGAGCATGGTGGTGATCACGGCCGGAATGGCAAAAACAGCCTGCCCAAAATACAGGATGAATCGCTGAATCAGAATGATCTCGGCAAACATGTATCCCATTCCCAGCGCTGCGAAGTACAACAGGCTGCCTGACTTTTTCAGTGCCGAAGCCCGCAGCCTGAAAAGGGGCAGAATGATCAGTATGATGGCAAAAAAGGTGCTCTGAACAAGGGTTACCACGAGCAGCAGGTATCCCAGCTCAAGCAGGGGGACGTTTTCCTGGCCAAAAATACCTGCCAGGTGATTGAAACGGCTGATCCTAAGAAATTGTGAGAAATATGGTTTATTGTCAGTTGCCGGGATTACTGAGAAGGTATAGTTGCGGAAAAAATCCTTGTCATTTTCCAGGATGCGGTCCATATAAGAAAAAAATGCTTCATCTTCCAGCTGATTATATGCCTTTCTGTCAAAATCATCAATTTTTGGCAGCAGTACCGGGTCAAAGAACATGCCGTTGCACCATTGCAGGACTTTTTCAGAATCTTCCTGGCTTACGGGGCTTTTTTTCAGGACAAAGGTGATGGTTCCCCATGAACGCACTGCCAAAATGTGATCACGTGGGTTGGTTATCCCCTGCATGCGGGCGGTGGCTGCCAGGGTGGCCAGAATCTTCAGGGTGGTTCGCGGGGGATAATCCATCCAGGAAGAGACGGCTATCAGTCCCTGTGGGGAAAGCCGCTTCCAGGCAAGATCAAAGGCGGCCAGAGTCAGGTCATAATTTTCCCTTAATGCCTGCAGCCCGGAAGTTCCCCCAAAAGCGTCCATCAGGGGCAGGTTGATCAGGTTGTAGCTGGAGGCTCCTATGGCAGAAGCCAGAAAATGCCTTGATTCCTCATTGAAGATTCTGACCTCCGGCTGATAAAAAAGATCATTTGAAGCAGCTGCCCCCCAATGGCGCATCAACCTGACCATCTGGGGGTTTTCAATCACGGCATCAACCAGTAAGGACTGGTTTTTCAGGGCATGGGCCACCATTACCCCGCTTCCGGCATTCAGCACCAGCACACTGTCTGGTTTTCCCAGCTGGTAAGGCAGCTGCTGAGTGGTATGGTGCAGGATATGAGGCTCCTGCCTTGGATAATGCGTTGAGATCACCCCTGCAGATTCAGCATTAACAAAAATAAATTTCTTAACAGGGAGCTCCCCCGTGTAAGCCAGGCTGACGGCAGGGGCATAGCGCAAAAATGGAGATTCCACCACTTCCAGCAGCCCGTGAAGGCCGGGTTGACGGTACACGATGGCGGCATCGGGCAAAGTCAGGGTGCGGGCAAGGCTTTTATATTGCGAAACAGGTATCATCCCCGGAAATATAATCAGGTATACAGCAATCCCTGTGCCGGCGACAATTACGGGCAGTTGAAGCCTGCGGTAATTTGCAGGCAGACAATATGCTCCGGCTGCCAGGGCAAGCAAACCTGTTAAAGGGGGAACTTTCTGGGGGAGCAACTGCCAGAACAGCAGCAGGGCCAGAATACCACCCAGGCCCGAACCCAAAAGATTGGAAAAATACCATTTGCCCATGCCCGCGCTGTGCCTGATGAATAAAATGCCAATACTCAGGGCACTTAGCAGGAAAGGAATAAAGAATATCAGGTAATTGGCAGCAAGGATAGGAAACTGGGCAGGATCAGTAAAAAGAAGGTAGGCATCGAAAGAGAAATATTCCAGCCTGATCAGCGGGAATGCAAGCATCATGGAGATTCCGCTAAGCGACATCAGCAGGGGAACCAGCCAGGCTGCCCGTTTCAGCAGGTGTTCTCCCCATATGGCCAGAAGAGTGCCGCTTGCCCCGAAGCCCAGCATTGCTACGGATATGATCATATAGGCAAAATGATGCCATTGTACTACCGACAGCAACTGCATCAGCGAGAGCTGAAAGGCAATGATGGCTGAGGAAAGAATTCCCAGGCTGATGATCAGGCGGTTTTCGGGCTCCCGCAGAAAGGGTTTCATGAGAATTTAATTTTGCCTCTGAAAAGGAACAAATCGCACCGGCATCAGGCTGCGGGTGGTAATGCCTTTTTTGGTTTTCTCAACCAGCATCAGCTGTTGAACCATAAAGGGAGACCCCACGGGAATGATCATTTTGCCACCCTGGCGCAACTGCCTGATCAGGGCAGGGGGGATGTGTTCGGCAGCAGCAGTGACCACAATGGCATCAAAGGGAGCATGTTCTTCCCAGCCATGGTATCCATCCCCGGCCAATACCTCTACATTCTGATAATGGTTGCCAAGCAGCGCTTTTGCCTGCATTGCCAGCTCAGGGACAATTTCTATGGTATATACCTGGGCCACGATCTCTGCCAGAACAGCTGCCTGATATCCCGAGCCTGTGCCTATTTCAAGAACCTTGTATCCTGCAAGGGGATCAATGGCCTGGGTCATGTAAGCCACGATGAATGGTTGCGAAATTGTCTGTCCATAACCTATTGGAAGAGGCCGATCGTCGTAGGCCCATCTTTGCTGAGAAGCAGGTAAATACAGGTGACGGGGAACTTTCGACATAGCAGCCAGGGTGGCTGCATGAACGATGCCCCGGGTTTGAAGCTGGCTGCGGACCATCCTGCTTCGTTCACCGGCCCGCTCTTCATCCTGAAAGGAAAAAGAAGTCAGAAAGCAAACCACAAGAATCCAAACAATTATCCTGATAGGATTGTTATGCATTAAGGAAACCATTGATTAATAAGTTTAAATATTTCGTGACTATAATCGCGGATCCTGCCGTACTAATTTTTAGTTTAGGTGCAATATAATCATTTTTGTTTAAAACAAGAGCTTAAATTATTTTGCATTAATAAGATATGGCAAGATGTTTGGTGGTATTAATGTGATTATATTAGCGGGATCTTTAGGGCTAAAATCGAAAAATTGTTATTATTGGAAAAGGAAAAACATCAAATTTCGGGAGAAACTGGTATGAAAAATTCATTTAAATTATTTGTTTTGCTGGTTATGATTGCTGGCTTTTTTCAGCCGGTGTTTTCCCAGCAGCGGACCAGTGAATCGGTTCGTAATGTATTGGGAAAAATCCAGACCATGGAGATCATGTACCCCCAGCAGAAGGTTTATCTTCACCTGGATAAAGAGGAATATATTGCAGGGGAGAGCATCTGGGTGAAGGCTTACCTTGTAGATGCCGTCCGGCATTTACCTGATACCATGCGGGCCAACTTGTATATCGAGGTGGTCAACTCGCAGCATCAGCCTGTGAACATGGTGCTTTTGCACTCTGATTTTGGTTTTTCCAACGGGCAGATCGAGTTGCATGATTCTCTCCCGGAAGGAAGTTACCTTGTCAGGGGTTATACCAATTGGATGAATAATTTTGATCAGGAGTTGTTCTTTGAGAAGCAGATCTTCGTTCACAATCCTTCTGAAGTGAATTACGTTCGGCGGGGCACGGTGCGCCAGAACCGGCGGTTCAACCGGCAGGTTGAACGTAAAATGGAGCAAATGGAATTTCACCTGTTTCCCGAAGGGGGAAATCTGGTTGAAGGACTTGAAAACAGGGTTGCTTTTAAGGCTTCCAACGCCCTGGGATCAGGTATGGCTGCTTCGGGTGAGATCCTGGGCAGTAATGGTGGACTGGTTGCCCAGTTCCAGACCGAGCGCGATGGAATGGGTACTTTTTCTTTCACTCCCCAGGCCGGTGTCGCATACCGGGCTGTGGTTCATTTTGAAAATGGAAGGCGAATGAACGTTGACCTTCCCATGGCCATGACACAAGGCTATGTGCTTAAGGCTGATCTGGTAAACCAGGAGATCCAAATTCAGGTGGATGCCAATTTTGATCCAGCTGCTTATGGAATAGCACCTGAAATCTTTCTGCTGGGGCAAACCCGCTCCCATGCTTATTTTCTGGAGACAGGCACTTTGAACAACGGAAGTTTTCAGACAAGGGTGCTTGCCGATGTTCTGCCTACCGGAGTGTGCCAGATCACCCTGTTCGATGCCAATGGCACACCCCTGGCCGAAAGGCTGGTTTTTGTAAATCATCAGGATATGCTTCCGGTGGAAATCTCAACCCGTGAACTTACAATTGACAATTTCCAGGGACTTGAGGTGGATGTGAATGTGGAGGGTGTTTTTTCTGAAGGAAGCTATTCTCTTTCCATCATTCATTCTGATGCAGAGATATCTCCTGCTGAATCACACATTGGCTCCTATCTTTTGCTGACAAGTGATCTGGAAAATTCCATTCAAGCACCGGCTTCCTATTTCTCTGAACAAACCCCTGAAATGAATCAGGTCATGGATCTGCTGATGTTGACCAATGGCTGGCGTCGCTTTAAATGGGACAGAATCCTTGCCGGGGAATTTCCTCAAATTACTTATGGCCGGGCCTCGGGATTAACCATCGCCGGCACCGTAACCCCTACCTCCAGCGCATTCCCAACAGGTGAGATTGCCGTGCAAATGGTTGTTAACCAGGAAGGGCGTAAAGTTCATTCAACTACTACCGATAATCAGGGGAGCTTTGCCTTCCCGGGTATCTATTATAATGAGTATTTTTTGGCAGAATTCTCTATTCCCATGGACCCAGCAGGGCGCAACCTTAGAATAGAGCTGCTTTCCAGGGATTTTCAGGAGCTGGTGTTCACCCGCGACTTCAACACCCGTCCCACCTCCATTGTGAGCAGGGGCTCCCGCTGGAGGAAGGTGAGCCGTCCGGAAACCACCCTTTCTCCCCGAAAGAGGCTGGAAGCCAATGAACAGCCCATATACGGGAATGCCGATCAGGTTATTCACATGCAGGATCTGCAGTCGCATTACACCAACGTATATGAAGTGCTGCAGGCAAGGGCAACCGGACTTATGGTCTCAAACGGAAGGATCATGCTGCGCGGCCCTTCCAGTATAAATCTTAGCAATGAACCCATGTTTATGATTGATGGGATAATGACCCATTCATCCGTGTTTTTCAATATGCCTGTAACGGATGTGGATCGCCTGGAGATCATCAAAGGCTCCAGCGCTGCAATATATGGGGTCAGGGGAGCTAACGGGGTGATACTGGCCTATACCCGCAGGGGAATGCATGAAACCCCCAGAACAGTGGATTACCTGTTGATCGGGTTTCAGAGCCCGCGGGAATTCTCTGCCTCAAATCTGCCGCTAAACCTTTATCAGCAAACAGAAGTGGCTAAGACCATCTTCTGGGAACCTTCAGTTTCCCTGAATCAGAACGGAAATGCCAACTGGACATTGCAATTAACAAATCCCAACCAGAATATTCGCATATTATTTGAGGGAATTGATCAAAATGGAAAGCTTGCTTTTAAAGAATATCATATTAAAAGATAGACTGTCCAATCCGGGATAGAAAATCAAGGGTGTCTATTCCATCTGCATAATCCCATAACTCTGGCTGCTGGCTTTTCCCAAAAGGAACCAAGCCAGCAGTCTTTATTTGAAACTGCTCAGGAGCTACCACGCATTGCAACTGCCGTGTCTGCAGCTGCAGCATCTCTTCCAGTTGATGGGTGTCTTCCCATTGGATCAGGTGAATTACCGCAACCGGAGGTGAAAGCGAATAATGTGAGCGGAGCAAGCAAAACCCCGTATCGGTAAAAGGGATTTTGTTGATCAGCAGAACGGCTTTCTGGTAATCGTAGTTGTTGGCAAATTTATGGTTATCCATTACCCAGGCATGAGATTGCCAGGCCTGGCAAAGGATATCCGGATTAAATGATTCGGGAACAAACAGTGCAGATACATTGCGGCAGCCCAGGCCAAAATAGGAGAAAACGTCCTTGCCGAGTTCTTGTAACTGGTCGGGGGTTTCATTTCCGGTGAGAACAGCAGCCGAGCTGCGGTTGCCCCGGATGATATGGGGATATTTTCCGAAATAGTAGTCAAAGTACCGGGAGCTGTTGTTGCTGCCGGTGGCAATCACCGCATCAAAACCTGAGAGTATTCCCTCGCAGAAAGTAACCGAGGAGCTAAAGGCTGGTTCTATTTCTTCCAGCAGCCTGGCAGCAGCCTTTGGCAAGTGCTTGTCCTGGGTGGATAATTTAACCATTATGTTGTGCCCGCTGATGAGCACGCTCATAAAATCATGAAAACCCACAAGGGGTATGTTGCCTGCCATGATCACTGCTACCGTTAATGGTCTGGCAGGTGCCTGCTGAAGCCGGGGGTACCTGCTGATCCATTCCCCGAGCTTTGAAGCCTGAAGCATCTGTCCCAGGGATTCCAGGGCCTGGCCAACATTTCTGGTAGTAAACCATGGGTTGTGCATGGGGCTTTCCATGGCTGTTTCAAATAATTCCTGCCCCCGGGGACTTAAACCCCCTGGCGACTGCCCAGCCATTGCCTGCGATACCCGCAGAAATTCCTCACCCATGCGGGAAAAAGCCTGAATTCTTCTGTCAATATCAGGTAACATGGTACGTTTTTTTGCGTTCAACAAAAGTGAACCCTAAATTCAGGTAAAGTTATGCTAAAAAATGATTACCCTGTCCGGCGGCTTTCAGTAGCATTACGCTCATTTTTTGGATTGCTTGTTTTGATGGTCATCATAGGATCTCAGGCTGCATTATCAGCCAGGGATGCCTCCTGGTTGCAACAACAGGAAGATTCCTTAAGGAACCTTTCCTTGTCGATTGTTGACCCTTTGCTTGATTCCCAGCGCCTGGAGCGAAACGCCCGGTTCACGCAATATTTCCGGGAGGTGCTCTTGCAAGACTCATTATTGCAGTGGCCTTTTGATTCCCTGAAAACCGTTGGAATACAAAATGCTCCTAACAATTCTTTCAGGATTATTACCTGGTATGTGCCACTGGTAGATGGAACGTTCAGGTACTTTGGATTTGTTCAGCGGGCTGCTTCAGCCCAGCAGGCTCAGGAAATTTTCCCGCTCACCGATGCTACTCCCCTCATTGACCGCCCCGGGCTGCAGATCAGTGGTGCTGACAATTGGCTTGGAGCCTGGTATTATGAGCTGATACACAACAGGCATCAGGGAAGGGATCTTTATATTTTGCTGGGTTGGAAAGGAAAAGATGGCCAAAGCCGACAGCGACTGATCGAACCCTTTGAACTTACGGATCAGGGCCCGGTTTTCGGGGCCGATGTGTTCGATACCGGAGCTTCAGCCTTTTCGCGCATCATCTTTGAATATTCGGCAAGGGTGACAATGAGCCTGAAATATGAATCACATCCTCCAAAGCCCGGACAGGCTGCCCGCCCCATGATCGTCTTCGACAGGCTTGCCCCAACCCACCAAAGCCTGCAGGGGCATTTCCGGCATTACGTGCCCGAGGTAAATATCTTCGACGGCTTTGTTTTTGACCAAGGACGCTGGAGGTTCATCCCAGATGTGGATGCACGCTCGGCCAGAAGATAAGCGATTTTTTTTATGAAATGCTTGCTTTAAAAATTAATTCCCTTAAAGCCTGTTTTTCTTTTTTCTATGAGATAAATTCACCAACTTTGCCGGTGAAAAGGGATAGGTACCAACAGAGATTTTCTATTGCCCGAACCCCTGTTTTATTAATTATTATGTTATTCTTTGGAGTAGCCGGGAGAGAAATGTATTCAATTACATCTATTATAAAAAACCGTTAATTAACACTTCAAAAAACAAATCCTGATGAAAAAACATAATTTTAGTGCCGGTCCCTCGGTGTTAGCTCGCGAGGTAATTGAAAATACAGCCAATGCTGTGCTTGACCTGAATGGTATCGGGTTGTCCATCATGGAGATCTCACACCGTGGTAAGGATTTCCAGGCTGTCATGGATGAAGCCGTAGCTCTTTTCAAGGAAGTACTGAATATTCCTGAAGGTTATCAGGTTCTTTTCCTGGGTGGTGGAGCAAGCCTTCAGTTTTGTATGGTGCCTTTCAACCTGTTAAACAAAAAAGCTGCTTACCTGGAAACAGGCGTTTGGGCAAAGAAAGCTATCAAAGAAGCCAAATTTTTCGGTGAAGTAGAGGTGGTTGCATCTTCCTCCGAAAAGAACTTCAACTACATCCCCAAAGGCTTCAAAATCCCCGCTGATGCAGACTATTTTCACATCACAACCAACAACACCATCTACGGCACTGAGATTTTCGAGGATTTCGACAGCCCCGTTCCCCTGATCGCTGATATGTCGTCTGATATTTTCAGCCGCCCGATGGATGTTTCCAAATACGCCATGATCTATGGTGGTGCTCAGAAAAACCTGGGGCCTGCCGGTGTTACCTTTGTAATTGTTCGCGAAGACATTCTGGGCAAAGTGGATCGCCCCATTCCCACCATGCTGGATTACCGCACACACATCAAGGAAGGTTCTATGTTCAACACGCCTCCCACGCTTCCCATCTATACCTGTATGGAGACTTTGCGCTGGCTCAAGAAAATGGGTGGTCTGAAGGAAATGCAGAAACGCAACCAGGAAAAAGCGGCCCTGCTGTACGATGAGATCGATCGCAACTCCTTGTTTGAAGGTACTGCAGAAAAGGAAAGCCGTTCGCTGATGAACATCTGCTTTGTGATGAAGCCCGGGTACCAGGAGCTGGAAGCCGAGTTCCTCTCATTTACCGGCAAGCGTGGCATGAGCGGCCTGAAAGGCCACCGTTCGGTAGGTGGTTTCCGCGCCTCTACCTACAACGCCCTGGAAAAAGAAAGCGTTGTGGCACTGGTGGATGCCATGAAAGAATTCGAACAAATGCACAAAAAATAATCAGCCTGTTTTTGTTGATGCCCTTTTCCCTTCCTGAACCCGGGAAGGGAAGGGGTTTTTACAAACCTTAACCTTTGAAAAACATGAAAAAAGTATTGGTTGCAACCGAGAAACCTTTCGCCGCAGTAGCCGTTGAGGGAATCCGTAAAGTGTTGGATCAGGCTGGTTATGAAACCATCCTGCTTGAAAAATATACTTCTGCAGACGAGTGGAAGCAGGCAGCTGCTCAGGCTGATGCCATGATCATCCGCAGCGATGTGGCCACCCGCGAGATCATTGAGGCCGCACCCAACCTGAAGGTGATTGTCAGGGCCGGGGCTGGCTACGACAATATCGATCTGCAGGCATGCACCGATAAAGGGGTGGTTGCCATGAATACTCCCGGGCAGAACTCTAATGCCGTTGCCGAACTGGCCTTCGCCATGATGCTTTATGCAATCCGCAATGGCTTTGACGGCTCATCGGGTACCGAATTGCGCGGACGCACCCTGGGAATTCATGCCTATGGAAATGTTGGAAAATATGTTGCAAAAATTGCGCAGGGCTTCGGAATGGAGGTCTATGCAATGGATCCTTTCGTGAAAAGAGAGGATATTGAAAAAGATATGGTAAAGCCCGTTGAGAGCGTTGAAGAGCTGTACAACACCTGCCAGTTCATTTCGTTGCATATTCCTGCAAACGAGAAGACCAAAAATTCCATCAATTTCGATCTGCTGAACCTCATGCCACGTGGGGCAACCCTTGTGAACACAGCCCGCAAGGAAGTCATTGATGAAGAAGGCCTGATGAAGATCATGGAAGAGCGTTCCGATTTCAGGTACCTCTCCGATATTGCACCCGCCAACCTGGCCCAACTGCAGGAAAAGTTCGGCAAACGAGTGCTTGCCACTGCCAAGAAAATGGGCGCCCAGACTTCAGAAGCCAATATCAATGCAGGTATTGCTGCTGCCCGTCAGATCGTTGATTTTTTTGAAAAAGGCGACAAGACATTCCAGGTGAACAAATAAATTGAACTTTTTACAGCCCCTGGAGGTTAAAATGGCCACGGGGGCTTTCTTTTTTAAATAATAAAACACATAGGATATTATGGCAATTTTCAGACCCTTCAGGGGTTATCGCCCCCCGAAGGAAATTTCTAAAGAACTGGCCTCAAGGCCATATGATGTTTTGGATTCAGATGAAGCCCGTCTTGAAGCAGGCGATAATCCTTACAGTTTTCTGCGCGTGGTGAAGCCCGAAGTGGAGCTTCCCCAGGGAACAGACCTGTATTCGCAGCAACTGTATGATAAAGCCCGCGACACCTTTCATCGCTTTCTTGATTCAGGATACCTCAGGCAGGATCCCAAACCAAACTTTTATGTCTACGCCCAAACCTGGGGCCAGAAGATACAATATGGTATAGTGGGTTGTGCAGGTGTTGAAGATTATCTGAACAACGTGATCAAAAAACACGAGCTTACCCGCCCCGATAAGGAAGAAGACCGCATGAAGCATGTGCGTATTACCAATGCCAATGCCGAACCGGTGTTTTTTACTTACCCTGCTGTGGATGAAATCGACCGGATCGTAAATGATATTACCTCGGCTAACACCCCTGAATACGATTTTGTGGCCGATGATGGCTTTGGGCACAAGTTTTGGGTGATCGATCAGGAGCAGACAATCAGCAGGCTGCAGCAGCTTTTTGCTGAGGTGCCTGCCTTTTATGTTGCCGACGGCCACCACCGCACAGCAGCTGCTGCTCTGGTAGGTGTCGAGAAAAAAGAAAACAACCCCAACCATACTGGCCAGGAAGAATACAACTTCTTCATGGCCGTGGTATTCCCCGATAACCAGCTCACCATCATTGATTACAACCGCGTGGTGAAAGATCTCAACGGACTGGAAAAAGAAGATTTCCTGGCCAGGCTCGACCAGCATTTTGAGGTGGTTGAAAAGGGTGAAAATGAGTTCAAGCCTGAAAGGCTGCATCAGTTCAGCATGTACCTCGATGGCAGGTGGTATGCCATGGATGCCCGCCCTGGTACTTACGACGATCACGACCCAATCGGGGTTCTGGATGTAACCATTCTCTCGCAGCTGGTGCTGGATGATATCCTGGGCATCAAAAACCTGCGCACCGACAAGCGAATCGACTTCGTAGGTGGTATCAGGGGCCTGGGTGAACTGAAACGACGTGTCGACAGCGGCGAAATGCAGGTAGCCTTCGCCCTTTACCCGGTGAGTATGAAGCAGCTGCTGGATATTGCCGATACCGACAATATCATGCCTCCAAAAACTACCTGGTTCGAGCCCAAACTGCGCAGTGGCCTGGTGGTCCATACCCTGGAATAGACCTTTTGGGCATGTTCATAAATCAGAAAAGGCCGGCAAAAATTCCCGGCCTTTTCTGATAATAGCCCCTTACATCCGATAGAAGGGCAAAAGAAAAAACCTTCACATTCTTTTTTATTATCAAAAAGAAAAATGTATCTTTGCAGTCCTGAAAAAAGGGGTAACCCGCTTCAGAAAATCTAAAGGGCTGATTGTTTAAAAAAATGACTTGGGAGTCAACCAGGGATTCAACAACCATTTGGGCAGCTTCCGAAAGAAAAAATACCTGACGTATGAAAAATGATATCCATCCAAAAGATTACCGGTTTGTGGTTTTTAAAGACATGTCGAACGACTACAGCTTTCTGACACGCTCTACTGCCCCCACCAAAGAAACAATTACCTGGGAAGACGGAAAGGAATACCCTTTGATCAAGCTGGAAATTTCCCATACATCACACCCTTTCTACACCGGCAAGCAGCAGCTTGTGGATACCGCAGGACGTGTTGATAAATTCAGGACCAAGTATCAGAAACACCTGAAAAAATAAAACCCTGCTGGAAAAATACTTTTCTAAATTAGCCCTGGTAACAGGGCTTTTTTTTTGGAAATAATTTATATCTTTAGACCATCCATGTAAAATATTTTGCTTAATCTAAATAATACTACAATGAATTATATCCTTTTTGGTGACTCTACCCGTAACAATTTGCTGCCCTTCACTTTTTTACGTCCCCTGGCCGATATTCGGGTGGGTATCCTGACTATCCGCCAGAAATGGGAGAAATACCTTGGAGCCTCCACTTCTACCCTCACCGAACCTTATCTTAGTCAAAAATATCCCCTGGTGAAGGAAGATGATAATATACTGCTGAATGCTTCCTACTTCCCCAACCCGGATCTGGTTCGCGAGATCGGGATGCTTCAGCCCAACCAGGCCCTGGTACAGGGTGAAGTGATCATTGCTCTTCGCCTGAAGGCTGAGAACCTGGAAAACATGGACCTTGAATCCCCCGAAGGGCTTTTGCCCCTTGAAACAGCTGCCAATGCCGTAAAAATCAACAACCTCTGGGATATTGTCACGCTCAATGAAAAGGCCATTGCCGATGATTTTACCCTGATCACCCGGGGAAGAAAAAGCCAACCCCTGGGTGAGCACGTCAGGGTGAAAAATCCTGCCAATGTGTTTGTGGAGGAAGGTGCAAGCATTGAAATGGCCTTTATCAATGCTTCCACAGGGCCGGTATATATCGGAAAGGACGCCCAGGTGATGGACGGGGCCATGCTCCGGGGCCCTGTTGCCCTCTGTGAAGGAGCTACCATCCGAATGGGTGCAAAAGTATATGAAGGATCCACCATCGGTCCCTTTTCAAAGGTAGGTGGCGAGATGATGCAGTCCGTTATTATGGGATATTCCAATAAGGCACATGATGGTTTTATGGGCCACAGTGTAATTGGTGAATGGTGCAACCTGGGTGCCGATACCAATACATCCAACCTGAAAAACAATTACGAGCCCATCCGATTGTGGAATTATTCCGTTAACAGCTTTGTTTCTACAGGAATGCAATTCTGCGGCACCTTTATGGGCGACCATTCAAAATGTGGCATCAATACCATGTTTAATGCCGGAACAGTCATTGGGGTTAATGCACAGATATTTGGTTCGGGCTTTATGCGAAATTTCATCCCCTCTTTTACCTGGGGAAGCGTTTCAGGTTTCTCAACTGTAGATATCTCTAAAGCCATCACCGTGGCTCAAAGGGTTTATGCACGCCGCCACCTCCAATTCAGCCAGCAGGACGAACAGATATTGCGGTATGTCTTCGACCAGACCCTTAGCTTCAGGAGAATGTAGGTTTAATTAAGAATTAAGAATTAAGAATTAAGAATTAAGAATTAAGAATTAAGAATTAAGAAGTTAAGAGTTGGGAGCGGGAGTTAATGAAGGGTCAGCTAAGGTTGATTGTTTCATTAAATGGCTTTTAACTCTTAATTTTTTTTAAAGCCCATGTTTTTGGGGTTCTGTTCCTTTCAATGACCTGTCAGCTCCAATTGTGGCATACTGCTTGCACAACCAGTCGTGTGGCAGATGCAAGCTAAGGAGAAAATGCTTTACTTTGCCCTTAATCAGGAATATGAACTTTTGCATAAGGCGAGGGTTTTAATGGCTAAGTAAATAAAACCCGCCTTTTTTTCATCTTTTCATGACAATTTGGCTTTTATAATATATATATGGATAATTTTTTTGATTCAGACGCGATGCGTTTTTCCCAGATTCTTGATGCAGACAGCGAATTCATCCCATTGCTTTCATCCGAGGAGGAAGAACTGATGGCTGCTGAAGAAATTCCGGATTTGCTGGCAATACTTCCTTTGAAAAATACCGTTCTTTTTCCCGGGGTAGTAATCCCTATTACCGTTAGCCGTGACAAATCCATCAAGCTGGTTCGCGAGGTATATAAGCGCGACCGCATCATCGGGGTGGTCAGCCAGAAGGATGCAGCAGTGGAGGATCCCGGATACGAAGATCTGAACACCATTGGCACGGTTGCCCATATTATCAAGATACTGAAGATGCCCGATGGCAACACCACGGTGATCATCCAGGGCAAAAAACGTTTTGAACTTCAGGAATTGGTTGAAATGGAGCCCTACTTCAAGGCCAGGGTGCTGCCTTTTGATTTTGCTGTAAAGGAAAAGATCGACCAGAAGTTCCGCGCTCTTATCTCCACCATTAAAGACCTTGCCATCCAGATCGTGCGCATTTCACCCAATGTGCCCAGCGAGGCTGCCTTTGCCCTGAAGAATATAGAGAGCCCGGCCTTCCTGGTGAATTTTATCTCCTCTAATCTGAACATCACGGTTGATGAAAAACAAAAGATCCTTGAGGTACAGGATCTGACCACGCGTGCCAACATCGTGCTGGGGCACCTTACGCGCGAGCTGCAGGTGGCTGAACTCAAAAACCAGATACAGTCGAAAGTTAAGATAGATATCGACAAGCAGCAGCGCGATTATATCCTGAACCAGCAGCTGAAAACCATCCAGGAAGAGCTGGGTGGTAACCCTCATGATGATCAGATCAGGGAATTCAAAATCAGGGCTGCCAGGAAGAAATGGGGCAATCAGGTAAACAGTGTTTTTGAAAAGGAACTGCTGAAGCTGCAGCGCATCAACCCGGCAGCCATGGATTATTCTATCCAGCTGAACTACCTGGAAACCCTCATTGAGCTGCCCTGGAACGAATATACCAAAGACAGCTTTGATCTGAAAAAGGCACAGCGCATCCTGGATCAGGATCATTATGGGCTGGAAAAGATCAAGGAGCGTATTATTGAGTACCTGGCCGTGCTGAAGCTGAAAGGTGATATGAAGTCGCCCATTTTATGTTTTGTAGGGCCTCCCGGGGTAGGGAAGACTTCCCTGGGCAAATCAATAGCCAGGGCCATTGGCCGCAAGTATATCCGAATGTCGCTCGGGGGGCTGCGCGATGAAGCCGAGATCCGGGGGCATCGCAAGACTTATGTGGGTGCTATGCCCGGAAGGATCATCCAGAACCTGAAAAAGGTGAAGTCGGCCAACCCGGTTTTTGTGCTCGATGAGATTGATAAGGTAGGTTACCAGACTTTTTCGGGAGATCCATCCTCGGCATTGCTGGAGGTGCTGGATCCCGAACAAAACAATACCTTTTACGACAATTACCTGGAGCTGGATTTTGACCTCTCGGGCATTATGTTCATTGCCACAGCCAATTCATTATCCAGCATTCAGCCTGCCCTTCGCGACCGTATGGAGGTCATTCAGCTGGGGGGATACATCGTGGAGGAAAAGCTGGAAATCGCAAAACGGCACCTGATACCCAAGCAGTTGAATGATCATGGTATCAAAAAGGAACAGCTGCGTTTTTCCCAGGCTGCCCTTGAGAAAATCATCCAGGAATACACCCGGGAATCGGGAGTCAGAAGCCTTGAAAAAAATATTGCCAAGGTGATCCGTTCCAGAGCCCGGAGCCTGGTGCTGGAAGAAAAGACAGATGCTGGCATCAAGGTTTCCGATATTGAAAGGATACTGGGAGCCCCACCCTTTACCCGTGACCAGTCGATACTGAAGGATGTAGCCGGGGTAATGACCGGGCTTGCCTGGACAGCTGCCGGGGGCGAAGTGTTGTTTATCGAGGTGAGCATCAGCCGGGGTAAAGGCCGCCTGACCCTTACAGGCAACCTGGGAGAAGTGATGAAGGAATCGGCCACCCTGGCCTATGAGTACCTGAAATCAATGGCCACCAGGCTGGGGGTGAACCCCGCTACCTTCGAGAATTACAATGTACATATGCATGTTCCCGAAGGAGCTACCCCCAAAGATGGACCCTCGGCAGGCATCACCATGTTTGCAGCCCTGGTATCGGCATTCACCCAAAGAAAAGTGATGCCGGGAGTTGCTATGACCGGGGAGATCACCCTGCGAGGTAAGGTGCTGCCAGTGGGGGGGATCAAAGAAAAAATACTTGCCGCAAAGCGCGCAGGCCTTAGCCGCATCATCCTCTCGGAAGAAAACCGAAAAGACGTGATGGAAATCAAACCCATGTATCTTGAGGGGCTTGATTTTCAATACATCAAAAACATGATGGAAGTGGTGGATGCTGCCATGCTGCCCGAAAAAGTAGATCATCCCATTGATTTTGACGTCAAAGTCATAACTTAAATCAGGGTATTAATTTTTTTTTCCGGGTATTTTTCATACTTTTGCAGTCCCGTTTGCGGGCCCCGAAATCTTATTGTCTAACCCGGTACTCCATTGCTGCTGAAGAAAAGGAATGGAATGCCACAGTTTATTTTTATTTCATGTCAGAAGAAAACAAAAACCTTAATCCATCGGATGAGCAGAATCTAGAACAAAACATGGAGCAAGCCCAGCCATCCGGGGAAAAGGCTACTGAGCCTGTTGCTGAAGACCAGGAGGAAGTCATTGTTCCGGAGCCTGTTGCCGAACAGATCCAGGAGGAAACTCCGGCTGAACAAACCATCGTAAACCCCCTTGAAGAGGTATTGGTTGAAGAGCCACAGAAGCCGGCTGCCGAAAAAAAATCCTCCAGAAGCCGCAATGAGGTGTTCCCTCCTCAGGTACCCGGTGAGTTTGACTGGGATGCCATTGGTAAAAAACAGGAATCATATTCTGCATCCGAGCGTACCCGCCTTGAAAGCATGTACGACGATACCCTGAAATCCATTGGCGAAGGTGAAGTGATCGATGGAACAGTGGTTTCAATGAACAACCGTGAAGTGGTTGTCAATATTGGCTTCAAATCCGACGGGGTGATACCTGCCTCGGAGGTGCGTTACAATACTGATCTGAAACTGGGCGATACCATCGAGGTATATGTAGAAACCCAGGAAGATATTACCGGGCAGCTGGTATTATCGCATAAAAAAGCAAGAACCCTTCGTTCGTGGGAGCGTATCAACAATGCCATGGACAAGGACGAAATAATCAATGGTTTCGTGAAATGCCGCACAAAAGGTGGTCTGATCGTTGATGTATTTGGTATTGAGGCCTTCCTTCCCGGAAGCCAGATCGATGTGAAGCCCATTCGCGACTACGACATTTATGTTGGCAAAACCATGGAGTTCAAGGTGGTGAAGATCAACCACGAGTACAAAAACGTTGTGGTATCGCACAAAGCCCTTATTGAGGCTGAACTGGAAATCCAGCGTGCCGAGATCATCTCAAAACTTGAAAAAGGCCAGATCCTTGAAGGTACGGTGAAAAACATCACTTCCTATGGTGTATTTGTTGACCTGGGTGGTGTGGATGGTCTGGTTCACATTACCGACCTTTCATGGGGCCGTATCAACCATCCCGAAGAAATTGTAGGGCTGGATGAGAAGATCAACGTGGTGATCCTTGATTTCGACGACAACAAAAAGCGTATTGCCCTTGGCCTGAAGCAGCTTACTTCCCATCCATGGGATTCGCTGGATCAGAACCTGAAAGTTGGCGACACGGTAAAAGGAAAAGTAGTGGTCATTGCCGATTACGGTGCATTCATTGAAATCGCTCCCGGTGTTGAAGGCCTGATCCACGTATCAGAAATGTCGTGGTCGCAGCACCTGCGTACTGCCCAGGACTTCCTGAAAGTAGGCGACGAAGTGGAAGGCGTTATCCTGACCCTTGACCGTGAAGAGCGCAAGATGTCGCTGGGTATCAAGCAGCTGATCCCCGATCCATGGGAAAATATCGTTGAAAAATACCCCCTGAACTCACGCCATACCGCTACAGTTCGCAACTTCACCAACTTCGGTATTTTTGTTGAGCTGGAAGAAGGCGTTGACGGGCTGATCCACATCAGCGACCTCTCCTGGAGCAAAAAAATAAAGCATCCTGCCGAGTTTACAAAGATCGGTGAGAGCATTGAAGTGGTGGTACTGGATGTTGATAAGGAAAACCGCCGCCTGAGCCTGGGTCACAAGCAGCTTGAAGAAAACCCGTGGGATGTTTTCGAAAGCGTGTTTACTGTTGATTCTGTTCACCAGGGTACCATTGTTGGTTCTTCCGATAAGGGTGTTATCGTTGCACTGCCCTATGGAGTGGAAGGTTTTGCACCCACCCGTCATATCGTGAAGGAAGACGGTTCCGTGGCCCGTATGGATGAAACCCTTGACTTCAAAGTCATTGAGTTCAACAAGGAAAGCAAGAAAATTGTGGTATCGCACACCAAGGTTTACCAGGATCAGAAATCTGCCCAGCGCAGTGCTGAAACTGCCGAACGCAAGTCAAAAGAAAAGGACGTGCGCAAAGCAACCAAGAAGGTGAAGGAAAGTGTTGAAAAAACCACCCTTGGCGATATCGACGTTCTTGCCAACCTGAAGTCTAAAATTGAAAAAACTGAACTTTCAGAAAAAGCCGAACGTGCTGAAATAGCCCTGAGCAAGGAAAAAGCTGCCGCCCAGGCTGCTGAAGAGAAAAAAGCTCTTGAGGAAGCTGCACGCAAAGCCGAGGACACCATCAGCTCAGCTGATGATGAGTCACAAGCTGAAGGCGAAGAAAACCAGGATAAAGAATAGGCAACGGCCTTTTCTGAGGAAAAGAAACCGCTCCACTGGCTGGGGCGGTTTTTTTTTCTGCTACTAAGGTAGATAAGGTTAAGAGTTTTCTGGGGTTGGATGATCTGCCACTTAGGTAGATAAGGTAGCTGGGCCACGAAAGGTTTCCTTCCATTCTTTACCTTATCTACCTCAGTAGCAGAAAAATTGCGTCACCCCCAATTTCTGAAACCTTACCTACCTTATCCTGGCAGCTGGGCCACGGTTGGTAAAAATCCTCCTGGATAATAACTGTCCCGCTCCATATCCTCCCCGTATTAAATTCGCATTAAACTCGCACCAAACTCCTACTAAATTCGCACCAAATTCGCGATTTCGCGAATTTACTCCGAATTTGGTGCGAGTTTGGTGCGAGTTTAATGCGAATTTAATACGGCCCAGATACAGCCAGGCCAAAGGAAAAAGGGGCAAGGATCGGGCAATTGTAATTTTGGAAAAAATTTCCCGGGATCAAAAAAAAACCGCTCTCTCTGCGGGCGATTTTTTTGCAAGTGGGTTTTTATCTTTCAGGGCCAGGCCGCAGCAGGCTGTCCATTTGGGGAGGAAACATTCCGATGTCTTCCTGTTTAAGCTGTATTATGGCGGGATCAATTGCCATGGCCTTCTGCAGGTCGTCCATGGCCAGCTGATCCTTGCCAAGGGATTTATATGCCATCGCCCTGAAGTAGTATCCTTCGGCATGTGAAGGATTGAAATTTACCACCTTTGACAGATCGGCAACTGCAGCATCCATATCCCTGAGCCAGAAGTAGGCCAGGGCGCGTTTCATGTATGTGTCTTCGTTTCGCGAGCGGTAAATGTTGATAAGGTGGGTGTAATCGTTGATGGCCCTGATGAGCTGCCCGCTATGATGGCAGGCATGTGCCCTCAGCCAGTAAATGTTTTCATTGTCAATGCCCGAGGCAATGGCTATTGTAAGGTCCTCGGCAGCCTGCCTGAATTCCTTTGTTTCAAAAAGTAAAATGCCTCTTTGATGCCTCAGTTCTGCATGATCCGGATCCAGCTCAATGCCCCTTGAGAAATCGGCTAAGGCATTTTGGTCCTGCATCATGCTCATGTGTAATTTGCCCCTTGCCAGGAAAATGTTGGCATTCAGGTAACCCCTGTCTACCACATGGTTATAGTCGGCCAGTGCCTGCTGCAGGCTGCCACTGTTAAAGGATAACTCGGCCCTTGACAGGAAAGCTTCCATATGGGTTGAATCCTGCTGAATGGCTACATTATAGTCCTGAAGGGCGGCATGCTGGTTGCTAAGTTTTTGATGTGCCTGGGCTCTGAAGAACCATACTTTTGGATAGGAAGGCTGAAGACTGATGGTTACCGAAAAACTGACAGCTGCCTCCTGAAAGCGGTTGGTGTTGAGGAAGCACCGGCCCATATAGTAATGTGCATCGGCATCTTCGGGCGCCATTCCTGCAGCCTTCTTAAAATATTCCAGGGCCTGGGTATATCTTTCCTGGGAATAAAGCTGCAGTCCGGCAGCCAGATGGGAGCGGGCGTTCTGGGCATGCAGACTAATGATCATCAATAACAGGAAAACAAAAGCCAGCAGCTTTTTACAAAATGGCATGAAACCCCCTGAATTAAAAGAATGTTCCCCAATAGAAAGTGTATTGCTAAATTAATGAATTTCTTATTCTTAAATTTAAATGATAAAATTTTGTTTTGATTTTTTCGGGTTTTATTTTAAAAAGGAAAACAAAACATCCACCGGGTGCATGGCAATGCGCCCGGTGCCATCAAGGATCTGATGGCGGCAGCTGGTGCCAGAAGCGGCAATCATGTCTTGGGGGGGAGCTTTTCGGATAGCTGGAAAAAGCTGCAGCTCGGCAATCTGCATGCTGACGGTGTAGTGCTCTTTTTCATAACCAAAGGATCCAGCCATCCCGCAACAACCACAGACTATTTCATGAATGGTTTTATTGGGAGCAATCCCCATCATTTTCAGGCCGTAATCAACCGAGGAGAGGGCTTTCTGGTGGCAGTGGCCGTGATAATGGATGGTTTGCCTGCTTGCCGAGAAAACCGATGTATCCAGCCTTCCCTGCTCATACTCCCTGCAAATGAATTCTTCAATTGTCATGACATGTTCGGCCAGATGGCTGGCAGCTTCCTTTTCATTTTCCTGCAGCAGGTTGGGGTACTCATCCCGAAAGCTAAGGATGGCTGAAGGCTCAATGCCCACAAGGGGTGTTTGCTGGCTCACCAGGCCAGCAAACACACGGACATTTTTCAGGGCGTAATTCCTGGCTTTGGTGAGCAGTCCCTTGGAGATAGCAGCCCGTCCGCTTTCGGCATGATCTGGCATCAGTACCCTGTAACCCAGGCGGCTGAGCAGCTCAATAGCATGGATGCCTGTCGGGGTGTCGTTGTAGTTGGTGAATTCATCGCAAAACAGGTATACACTTTTTCCTGTATCTGTTTTTTGGTTTAGGGCTTGCAGGTTTTTCCGGGCCCATTTTCTTAAAGTGGTGTGGTGAAGCCGGGGCATGCTGCGCTTAAGGGCAAAGCCGGCAGTTTTCTTGAGAACAGCTGCCGGAAGCCTGGCGTGTGAAAACCAGTTGTAGAGGGTAGGTGTTATGCTGGCCAGGGCATTAATCCGGGCAAAGGCGGCAATCATCCTGGATCGCAGAGGCACCCCGTTGGTAGCGTAATACTGCTGCAGGGCTTCGGCTTTATATTTGGCCATGTCTACATTGGAAGGGCATTCGGCCTTGCATGCCTTGCAGGAGAGGCACAGATCCAGTGTTTCGAGGATCTCCCGGTGGTCGAAAGGGTTTTTCCTGGAGGAGTGGGTGATGAATTCGCGCAGTATGTTAGCCCTCCCGCGGGTTGTATGTTTTTCGCTTTGTGTCACATGGTAGGAAGGACACATCACCCCCCCGGCTACTGCATTCTTGCGGCAGTCGCCCGAGCCATTGCACTTTTCAACTGCCCGTAAAAATCCCAGTGATTCGGGGTAATCAAACCAGGTCTTCAGCTTTGGCTGGCTTTGGCCGGGAGAGTAGCGCAGGCAGGTTTTCATGGAGGGGGTATCCACGATCTTCCCGGGATTGAGTATTCCCATGGGGTCCCAGGTATGTTTTACCTCCAGCAGCATCTGGCTTACTTTTTCTCCCAGCATCAGGGGGATGAATTCGCCCCTAAGGCGGCCATCCCCATGTTCTCCGCTAAGGGAGCCACGGTATTTTTTCACCAGGTGAGCCGTTTCCAGGGCCACCTGGTAAAAGCGTTCCACATCTGCCGGGTTTTTCAGGTTCAGCACCGGCCTTAGGTGCAGCTCCCCGGTGCCGATATGGGCATAATATACGCACTGCAGGCCCAGCTGATCAAGCAATGCCTGTATTTCCCGGATAAAATCAGGCAGCTGTTGGGGATGAACGGCAGCGTCCTCAATCACCGCTACTGGCTTGGCATCCCCTGGCAAGTTTGAGAGCAATCCCAGGCCTGCCTTGCGCAATGCCCACACCTTTGAGATGTCGTTGCCACTGAGTACCGGGAAATGATAACCCAGTCCGCGGGCACGCATGGCTGCCTCCATTTGGGAGGCCTGTTGCAGCACCTCCTGCCGGCTATGGGAGGCAAATTCTACCACCAGTATGGCACCGGGATCCCCTTTCAGGAAAAACCGGTTTTTGCGCTGGGCGATATTTGTTTTGGTGCAATCCAGGATCACCTTGTCGATAAGTTCAACGGCAATGGCTCCATGCTCCAGGGCCAGCAGGTTGGCATGTAAGCTGGAGGTGATATCGGGCAAATGAACGCATACCAGTATGCTCTCCCTGGGGGGCAGTTCAACCAGGTTCAGGCGGATCTCGGTAAAAAGGGCCAGGGAGCCTTCGGAACCTGCCAGCAGTTTGCAGAAGTTAAAGGGATTGGGATTATCCGAAAAGATGGAATTCTCCAGCAGCAGATCAAGGGCATACCCAGTATTTCGTCGGTGAAGGCCGGGATGGGGGTATTGCTGGCGGATCTCCAGCTGGGTTTTCTCATCCGAGAGCAATTCATAGATCTGGTTGTAGATGCGGTTTTCAAGGCTGTTGCCGATGCATTTTTTGCGAAATGCCTCCCGGTCAAGCGGGCCAAAGCTTGCTTCAGAACCATCCGAGAGCAAAGCTTTGATCTCCAGCAGATGATCGCGGGTGCTGCCATAAACCAGGGAGTGGCTGCCGCAGGAATTGTTGCCTACCATGCCCCCGACCATGCAGCGGTTGGAGGTAGAGGTCTCAGGGCCAAAGAACAGCCCATGCGGCCTAAGAAAGCTGTTGAGCTCATCCAGGATCACCCCGGGCTGTACCCTTACCCATCGTTCTTCTTTGTTGAATTCCAGGATGCGGTTCATGTAGCGCGAGAAATCTACCACCAGGCCATGACCTACTACCTGCCCGGCAAGGGAAGTCCCTGCAACACGCGGGATCATCGGCAGCTGATGTTGGCGGCAGAATTCCAGAAGCACCTTCAGGTCATCATTATTTGCCGGCAGACAAACCCCTGCGGGCACCTCCCTGTAAACGCTTGCATCTGTGGCATATAGAAGCCTCCAGTCGTAGCCGGTAAGAAGATCTCCCTGCAGAAGTGAGCCAAGACGCCCGAAGGGAATAGCAGAAGGGTTGGATACCATTGAACAAGAAATAAATCAGTTATTAGCCAGGGCCTTACATGGCTTCTTCCCTTCGGTAAAAGTTGGTGCTCTCGAAGATCTTGTCGGCATTGGCAGCATTGAATCCCTGGTAAAGATTTCCCTCTGCATCGGGATACCTTCTTGTGAATTCATAAAAACAGGAAGGCACCTCATATACCCCATCAGCAAACTCGAAGGAGATGATCTCGCTGCGGGTAGCCGATTGCTCAAGCAGTTCTTCGGGTGCACCATAGATCTCATTCCCCGAGGAGGTGTTCATCCGGTAACCCTTGCTTTTTACAAAAGTATTTATTTCCTGTAAAGAATTAAAGTTTTTCAGATTGTTCACGAAAATGGCAAAATGGTTGGCCCTGAAGCCATAGGCCAGGGTCCAGGCAGCGTATTCGCTCTCCTGCCTAAGCCGGGTATAGGTTTCATAGGGAATCTTTCCCCAGAGGCTGCCGCTGTATACAAGGTCGGGATCCTGGTATACCTGGTCGGGGACATTGTTGATCATGTCGGTAAGGGTTTCTTTCAGGAAGCCATCGAATTTTTCAAGCAGCAGTTCACTGATGAAAACCTTTGGGACATCCTTGCGGGTAGTGTGTTCAAAATGGCGGCCATATACCTTTTTGGCAGGAAAATGATATTCACCGCGGGCTTCGTAACCGTTTTGCACAAATATCCTGGCGATCTGATCGATATTCATCCGGGGATCATTAAAGGTGCGCAGGGCAATGTGGTCGTGCACTACTTCTTCTCCCAGCTCAGTCAGCAAATCGTATATGCGTTTGGCTGAGGGATTCTGTGTGGAATAAGGTTTCCAGAACCGGTTGAAAATTTCCATGATTTCCATAAAAGTTATTTTTTAGGGTGAATGATCATCCAAAATTCGGAAAATTCCCACACAATAACCAGTTGTTCCGACAAAAATAAAAGAAATGGGGGTTCAGGGAGCTGGAGGCTGCTGGTTTGCCGGGGGTTGTCCTTCTTTTTTTTCTTCATCAGGAGGCTGGATCAGAATCAGGTTTTTCAGCATTGCCAGGGTGAGCAGCGGGAAGAAGATTGTAAACAGCAGTTTCAGCCAGGAGGCTGTATACACGCCGCTAAGAATAAAAAACCAGATAAGAGCCAGAAACACGATATCCATGATGATCACCAGGGCATTCCCGGGATCTTTTTTCATCCAGCCTGGGAAAGGCAGGTTGGGGATGATCCTGGCTTTGGCTTTCAGCAAGCGGTAGGTGGCGATCACCCAGATCACCGGAAGAATGAACCCGATAATCAGGCCCACCATGCGTATGTTGAACAATCCGAATGAATACAACGAGCCCATGATCAACTGCCCCCAGAAGGATATGCGGTAATTTCTGGGGGTTCCGGCTGAGGCAATGATCAGGCTTTTCAAGATGGGCTTGGCAGGTATCGGGGGTGGGGTCATGTTTTGTTTTTTTTTCCTCAGCAGCTTGTCTGTTTCTAATTGCCTGAAGGGCGATCAGCAAACCTTACTTTAGCAATAACAGGATTATGATCTGAATGTTTGAAATCCAGGTGGACCCCGCGAACTTCTTCAAGCTGCATGTTGGGCGAGATAAGAAAGAAGTCAATGAGGGTGGTAAGGGTTGATGAGCGGTCATAAGGTGCAATCACCCTTCGGTTGGTGGGCACTGTGGGATCATAAACCCATTGCCAGCCAGGCAGAAAATCTTCCGGGATGTACATCAGCTCGAGGGTGTCGAAAAGGTTGTATTCAAACCGGGGTTCAAAGCCCGGAGGACATTGATTCCAGTCGCCTCCTGCAATGACATAATTGCCCATCTCATATTCCCTGATCATAAAATCCTTCATGAACTCCATCTGGAGCTTGCGCAGGCTTCCGTCGTCAAATGCCGAATTGTGGGTGTTGATTACCACCAGCTGCCTGCCATTATCCACCTGGTAGCGGTTAACCAGCATGGCCCTTCTTAGGTTGAAAAGGCGCCCTGGCCAGGGATAATTGCCAGGAAAGGAGATTCTTTCGGAGGAAGCAGCAAGCCAGGGGCTGCTGGTAAGAATGCCCGAATCAACATATCCCATTGGTGCCGTAAAAGGGACCGGCACAAAACGAACCATGTAGTTTTGGGCATAGGTTTGGGTGTTTGACGGAAATAATTCCTGAAGCGAACGGGTCATGTCTGTATAAAACGAGCGCCTGGCCCTCTGATCCACTTCCTGCAGGAAAATAAAATCGCTGTTGCTGAAGTCTTCCAGGAATTCAAGAATGGCTTTTTGGTTCTCCAGGGTCCGTTGCCTGCTGCTGCGGGTTTTGCTTCCCCCATCATAAAAAAAGTCCATGTCATCCCCCAGTCCCCCATACCCGATATTCCATGTCAGCAGGTTGATGGGGTTGCTTTGGCTAAGCTGGGAAGGGCTGGGGCTTTCCATCAGCAGAGTCCTCCCAGCAGGACGATACATGGTCAGGGTGCCAAAAAGTATCAAACCAGCCAGAATGACTGCGATCACAATTACCAGGTATACCACAAGCTTGATGATCATTTTCATAGGATTGGAATGGGCAGGTGTTAATTTTAACGGCAAAAAATTTTACTTAATTAAAGTAAATCAAAAATAAGTTTAAATTGCATAAAAAATACCGGGGTCTTCTGATATTAGAAACTTTTAACCTGATCCTTATGAAAACCATGAGCAAAAGGAAATGTTTTTCAGGGCTGATAAGCATATTTCTGGTGGTGTCCTTTCCGGTAATGCTTCGGTCGCAGGAAAGCGAAGCACCGGCAGCTACTCCTGCTTCGGTAAAAACAGGCTGGACTTTTGGTGCCCTGCCCGTTATAACCTATAACTCTGACGTTGGCTTACGTTATGGAGGCCTGACCAACCTGTATTACTTCGGTGATGGCAGCACATATCCGGCATACATGCATTCTATTTACCTGGAATGGTCGCGAACTACTAAAGGCAATGGGTTCAATAATTTGTTTTACGATTCCTGGTACCTGATCCCTGCAACTCGCACCACGGTTGACCTGTTGTACCTAACCGAGCAGGCGCTTGATTTTTATGGCTTCAATGGTTACGATGCTCCTTATTTCCGCAATCTGGAAGACCCCGATGCCCTGGGTTACAAAACCAGGATGTACTACCGTCATGACCGCCGCTTGTTGCGCCTGACAGCCGATTTTCAGCGAAGGTTACTGCATGATCAGATAAAATGGATTGCAGGGGTTGGTTTCTTTGGGATGAAGATTGCCCCGGTTGACATTCAGCGGTTAAATAAAGGGAAGGATCCGGAAGATCTGCTGCCTGAGGTGCCCGGGCTTTTTGAGGAGTATGTTCAGCGCGGGTTGATACCCCAGGCCCTGAAAGACGGGGGAAATACCATTTACCTGAAGGCAGGCCTGGTGCAGGATAGCCGTGATAATGAGGCAAACCCCATGCGTGGCACCTGGAACGAGGCATTTGTGATGGGTGCACCATCCTTTCTGGGTAACGGCGATTTTTCATACCTGCAACTGGTGCTTATTCACCGTCATTATTTTACACTGCTTCCCGGCAGGCTATCGCTGGCCAACCGCCTGGGTTACCAGGGGAAAGTGGCAGGCGATATCCCTTTTTACATGCTTCCTTTTATTTTTAGTTCCTACAAGACTTTTGACGGCTTCGGGGGGGATAAAACAACCCGGGGAGTGATTCGAAACCGGATTCAGGGAGATGGAATTGCCTATGGGAACTTTGAGCTGCGTTACCAGTTCCTTCACCGCAATTTCCTGAACCAGGATTTTTACCTGGCATTGAGCGGATTTGCTGATGCAGCCCGGGTTGTGCAGAAACATCCTGTTAACCAGGGCTTTGGTTCGCTTGAGCGAATGCATTGGACATGGGGTGGAGGGTTCAGGATCGTGATGAACCATAACTTTATCCTGGCAATAGATTATGGAAAAGCTCTCAAACAGGAAGATGGAAACAGTGGCCTTTACATTGGATTAGGGTTTTTATATTAGCCAGCCTTTCTTCCCGCCTGTTTTTTTTAAAGGTTTAGCGCGTTTTTTATGTTATCGGGCGGGTATTGGCCGGTAACAAAGGAAAGTTCACGCAATTCTTAGATTTTTCTCATCTGTTTTTTCTAAATTCGCTGCGCGCAATTTCCGGTGTATTGCCTTTGCAGGCTGCAACAGCTCCCGCATTTTTCACGGTTTCAAACAATGAGGAAAGTATTTTTCTATATAGTTTTATTGCTTTTTTTCTTATTTCCTGAACGCTTGCATGCCCGCCCTGAGCGCAGGGTTCAGGAGGCTTTTGCCAGTCGTATTTACAAGGCCCCTGTCATTGACGGGGTGCTTGAGCCAGAGATATGGAGTCATGCCATACCCGTTGTTGAGTTCATGCAATACGACCCCAACCATAATCATTTTCCCAGTCAGCGTTCGGAGGTGCGTTTTTTATATGACGATCGTGCCATTTATATAGGAGCTATTTTTTATGATTCGGCTCCCGACAGCATACTGCGCCAGTTGGGCCCGCGCAATTCCAGCCTGAACTCAGATGCCTTCGGCATTCGCCTGGACACTTACAACAACCAGCTGGATGCCTATACCTTTGAGGTTTCGGCTTCGGGAGTACAGCGCGATTACCGCGAACAGGACAAGACTTATAACGGGGTTTGGGCCAGTGCCGTAAAGATCCACGAGAAGGGATGGTCGGTTGAGATGCGTATTCCTTATTCAGCCTTTCGCTTCCCGGCAACAGACTGTCAAACCTGGGGGCTGCAGATCTATCGCAATATCCGCCGGTTCCGTGAGGTAAGCCAATGGGCACTGGAAGAACGCTCCGCATCAAACAACATGATCTACTGGGGCACGCTGACAGGTATTTGCAGCATTAAATCCCCCTTAAACCTTCAGCTTACCCCATACCTGTCGACGGGGTCCAGTCACTTCCCCCATAATATTGAAGGTATCAGCAATTTTTCATCCTCCTTTGGAGGGGGCATGGATCTGATGTATGGCATCAACGAGAGTTATACCTTCGATATGACCCTGATGCCCGATTTCAGCCAGGTGCAGTCGGACAATGAGGTCAAGAACCTTTCGGCTTTTGAAACGGTTCACGGTGAACAGAGGCCTTTTTTCCGCGAGTCGATAGATCTTTTCAGGCGTGGAGATCTGTTCCATTCCCGCCGCATCGGGGCTCGTCCTTCAGGCTCGCGAAGCGTTGGCTCAAAGCTTCAGGCGGATGAAGTCATCCTGGACAACCCAGCCCAAACCAAACTGGTAAATGCCTTTAAAATATCGGGGCGCTCAGCCGGAGGTCTGGCCATTGGTGTTTTCAATGCCGTTACCGATAACACCTTTGCCACTTTGGAAGATAGCCTTGGGCAGAGGCGCAAAATACAAACCGAAGCCCTTACCAACTTTAATATCCTGGTTTTTGATAAAGCACTTCGCAGCAATTCAAATGCTTATTTTATCAACACCAATGTGACCCGGGTGAATTCTTTGCGCCAGGCCAATGTTACAGGTGCCGGGCTTAGCCTGGTGAATAACAGCAGCACTTACCGTTTGAATTCATCTGCTGCTTTAAGCCAGGTGTTCCTGAAACAGGACAGCCTGCAGCAGAAGTATTCATTAATTACGGGTTTGAAGTACGATCTTGGATTTGAGCGTATTCGGGGCAATTTTCGTTTCAATCTCCGCAGAAGCGCCCTGGGCCCAAGCTATGACGATAATGACCTGGGGCTCACACAGAGGCGCAATCAACTGGTTGATCGCCTGGATTTGAATTATAATATCTATACCCCGTTCTGGAAAATGCGCAATTTCCGTAGCCGCCTCACCCTGCGCAATGAGGCCCTTTATGAAAATTATCTGACCACCAGCAGGTACCTGGAGTCCCAGCTCAATGCAACCACCCGCTCATACATCTCTTATTCGGCAGGGGCCAACCTCCACCTGCAGGACCGCCTGGACTTCTACGAACCAAGGGTTAGCGGAAGGTACTTTGTGCGCCCCAGGGGTAACAGCATATGGGCGGGGTTCTCCTCGGATTATCGCAGACCTTTTGCCCTTGACCTGAACTTCGCTTCTGGATTTATCCCTGAATTCAAAACAGAAACCTTCTCCTATACCATTGCACCGCGTTACCGGGTTAGTAATCAACTGTCGTTTGTACATTCCTTTAAACTGAATCTCAACTCCAATGAAATAGGTTTTGCCGACCGTGTCTCTTCTGACATTGTTTTTGGCAACAGGGAGGTAACCACGGTGGAAAACGTATTTACAAGCGATTATGTTCTGTCGCGCGATATGTACTTTAGCTTCAGGATGCGCCAATACTGGTCGAGGGGCGAATATTCCACCTTCTTCAGGTTGCTTGAAGACGGGCTCCTGGAAAAAAATTATCCCTATGAAGGGAACCGGAATTTTAATTTCAATTCGTTCAACATCGACTTTGTCTACACCTGGTTGTTTGCCCCTGGCAGCAGCCTGAATATCGTGTGGAAAAACGCCCTGATCCATGAACAAAGGGGCCTGGTTGACAATTATTTTGATAACTTTGGGCTTTTAAAAGATGCCCCCAAATACAACAGCCTGTCGCTGAAGATTCTCTACTACCTGGATTATCAGCAGATCAGAAGGGGATAAGCCCGGGGTGTCGCAGCCATCAGTTTATGATCAAAGTAGAAAACATCCACAAATCATATGGCTCATTGAATGTGCTAAAGGGAGTGAGCCTTGAAATTCAGCAAAGCGAGATTGTTTCCATTGTTGGGGCTTCAGGTGCTGGCAAAACTACCCTGCTTCACATTATGGGTACCCTTGACACCTGGGACAAGGGCAAGGTGATCATCAATTCTCAGGATGTGTCGGGGATGAACGACCAGCAGCTTTCGGCATTCCGCAACCGCAACATCGGTTTTGTTTTTCAGTTTCATCATCTACTGCCCGAGTTCACGGCATTGGAGAATGTGTGCATACCAGCCTTCATGAGCAACCAGCCCCGTGCCAGGGCAATTTCGCGGGCCAGCGAATTGCTCAAAATGCTTGGCCTGGGCCTGCGTCTGGAGCATAAACCAGCTGAGCTCTCGGGGGGCGAGCAGCAGCGGGTGGCAGTTGCCAGGGCTCTTATCAACGACCCTGCTGTTGTGCTGGCTGATGAGCCCAGCGGAAACCTCGACTCCAGATCCTCCCAGGATCTGCACCAGCTGTTTTTTAACCTGCGTAAGGAGTTGGGCCAGACGTTCGTGATTGTTACCCATAACACTGAACTTGCCGAAATGGCCGACCGCAAGCTCACCATGGTGGACGGGAGGTTGGAGAATTAGTCAATTAGCCAATAAGCCAATTAGCCGATTTGCGAATTGGTGGTTTAGCGGAAAGAGGGTTAGATTAAACCTCTTCCGGACTTTTCTCCCAAACAAGTCTGATACAAGTCCCACCCAGGGCTTACTGTCTTCGGTGGAAAGTAAACCCTGTATCAGGGAAGGCAGGAAGATGAAACTGCTTATCGGAATAAATCAGCAGATTTTTCAAAAGGCAGAAAAAGAAGAATTCTGAAGGAATTCTTCTTCTGATGCCCCGTTTTTCAGGATATCATTTTCAGAAACTCTTCCTCACTGATAATCGGAAGCTTTAGTTTCTTCGCTTTATCTATTTTACTTTTCCCGGGATCATTACCTGCGATGATGTAATTCAGGCTAGGGCTTACCGAGGATACATATTTGCCTCCATGTTTTTTTACCTCTTCAATGATGCTATCACGGGTAAAGTGGTTTAATTTCCCCGTTGCAATAAAGGACCTCCCTTCCAGGGCATTGCTTTTCAGGACAAGCCTGGGAGCTTCACCCTTCAGCTGAAGGCCGTGATGGCGGAGTTTGTTGAGGATGATCTGATGATTGGCATCGGCAAAATAGTCCCTGATGTTAGCGGCAAGGGTATCTCCAATGCCATTGATGGCCATGAGATTTTCGGGGCTGGCCTGCATGAGGTTTTCAAGGCTTCCGAATTCGTTTGCCAGGGTTTCGGCCATTACTTCGCCTACCCCGGGGATACCAATAGCATAAAGAACCTTTGCAAAGGGCTTATTTTTTGATTGCTCAATGCCATCCAGGATGTTGGCAACGGTTTTTTCCCCCCAGCTGACGATCCTTGAATCGTTCATTTTCCGGAGGATGTCACGGATTCCCTGCTTGTTTAAATGGCTGATCAGGAAGTCGGAGGCCTGCCGGTCGGCAAAATCATCCAGGTCATGTCGGGTAAGCTTCAGGATAGAATAAATGCTGGTATAGGTTGAAAAGAATTGTTTTTTATAACCTTCCGGCGGGCTTGCAAAGCCCAGGTAATCAAATACCGAGCGCAGGCTCACATATCCTTCCATCTCATCTTTGGCCAGCAGCGACAGGCGGTTGTCTTCAAATTTGTCGAGCTGCAGAAAACGCAGGAAACCATCAAAATTCTTGCCTTCTTTCTGGAACAACTCTTTCAGGTCCTCGGTATCCTGGCTGTAAAGATGCTGAACTGAACCTGCTTTTTGTTCCAGTTTTTGGGCAAAGTCAAATGTCATTCCCTGGATACCAAACTTCAGGGCGTAGATCACCCTGCTTAAGGGGACATATCCTGAGTCGTTCAGCTGGTATACGTTTTCCAGGCCCAGAAGCTGATCTTTTTTAGTTTTCAGGGAGTAAAAGTCGCCTATGTCGCGGATGAATTGTTTGTCGTACAGCAGGCTGATTTTTTCTTCACCCAGGGTATCGATATCCATAGCAGCCCGGCTGGTGAAATGCTCGAGTTTTCCCTTTATCTGTGGGGGACAATTTTTGCTGTTGGGGCAGAAGTATGCGGCTTCTCCTTCGCGGCGCACAAGCGGGGTGCTGCAATCCGGGCAGTTCTGGGCAAAGTGAATTTCTTCTGATTGGGCAGGTCGTAGTGAAAGATCCACCTCAAGAACCTTTGGGATGACCTCTCCGCCCTTTTCAATATATACCGTATCGCCCCGGCGGATGTCCAGCTTGCGGATAAAATCTTCATTATGAAGGGATGCCCTTTTTACCATGGAGCCAGCAACGGCCACTGGCTGAAGCTCGGCAACCGGGGTGACGGAGCCTGTGCGCCCCACCTGGTAGGTTACATCCAGTAGCAGGGTTTTTTCGCGGCTTGCCTTGAACTTGAAGGCAATGGCCCAGCGGGGAGATTTTGCTGTAAAACCAAGCTTTTTCTGCTGGTTGTAATCATTAACCTTAACCACCACTCCATCAATATCGAATGGGAGCTGGTTGCGTTTTTTCTCAACGGATTCAATAAATGCAAAAACCTCTGGAAGGTCCTTGCATTTTTTCCAGATATCGCAAACCCGGAAGCCCCATTTTTTTGCAGCCAGCAGGCTTTCCTCATGGGTGTTGAAATGAATGTTTTCGCCCAGCAGCCCATAGATGAAGCAATCCAGGTTTCGTTTTGCAGTAACGGCCGAATCCTGTAGCTTCAGGCTTCCTGCTGCTGCATTCCGCGGATTTGCAAAGGGTACTTCCCCCCTTTGGTTTCTTTCCTTGTTGAGCTGCAGGAAGCTGCTGTGTGGCATAAAGATCTCGGCCCGTACCTCGAATTGCCCGGGGATTTGCTCGTGGGTGAGCATCAGCGGGATGCTTTTGATAGTTTTTACGTTAGTGGTCACCTCATCCCCCTGTATTCCATCCCCCCGGGTAACTGCCCTGCTAAGCCTGCTGTTTTCATAACTTAAGCCAATAGCCACGCCATCGAACTTCAGTTCACATACATATTCATAAGGGGCCTGATCCAGCCCTTTCTGAACCCGTTTGTCAAATTCTTCAAGCTCCTGTCTGCTGTAAGTATTGCCCAGGGAAAGCATGGGATAGCGATGCTGCACCACGGGAAATTTTCGGGTTACCTCCCCGCCAACCCGCTGAGAGGGGGAGGAAGGATCGGACAGCTGGGGAAACCGCTTTTCAAGAGCCATCAGCTCCTCCATCATCATGTCGTATTCATAGTCGCTGATGGTAGGCTGTGCCAGTACGTAGTATTTATAATCGTGTTCACGGATCAGTCTGGTTAATTCTTTAACCCGGGAAGTTGCCGTTTGCAGGTCCATAAATAGGAGAAATTAAAAAGTAAAATTAAAAAAAAAGCCGGGCAATGCCGGCTTTTCCATGTTGTTGTGTTAAATTTTGGGGATCAGGGAACAAAACTGACCTTCAGGTTTTTGGAGTTAATGCAGATCACCGGGATCTTCTCCTTATTATAAATAATTCTTTCAGGTAAGGTTCCAAAGGGATTCCAGGTGAGGGCCTCGGGATCTGTTGAGATCATAATGGTATCGGCCTTTTTTTCCCTGGCGAAATCAATGATCTGCCTGTCAAACGAACCCCGGGTATCGGCAACGGTCGAAGTGAAGCTGACCCCGTTCTGCTGCAGTATCTTTTCCACCTGATGCAGATCTGCTTTTAATTTTCTTTGCGTGGAATCATCCTTGATGTTGTATACAAGAATGTGAATGTTGCTGTTAAAGTGCTGATGCAGGAAAATGGCCCAGTTTACCTTTTGTTTTGATCCGGATTCCAGGTCAAGGGGGTAGATCACGTTCCTGAAGTCATTGTTGTTGGCCGGTTTCTGCACAACCACCATGGGAGCAGGAGAGCTTTTTACCACCTTCAGTGCAAAGCTGCCCAGAAGGAACTGAATGCCTTTTTTGCCATGGGTTCCCAGGAAAAGAAAGTTAGCCTGTACATCACGGGCTGTATCGGCAATGGTTGTAAAAATACTTCCTTCAGGGGCCAGGTACCGGGCTTCAATACCGTATTCATCCCTGATTCTTCGGGTGATGTCTTCTAATCGGCTCTTTACGGGATCTGGGTTGGCGTTTCCCTTAAGCATCCCATTGCGCGTGTTTTTGTTGATTACATGAACAACGTACATCTGGCTGTTCATTTTTTTTGCCATATTGGCTGCCTGATCAATGGCATAATCACCAATTGGTGAAAAGTCGGTTGCTGCCAAAATCACGTTGGGGAAAGTGGGTTCCATAGGTATCAGAATTTATGATCATAAAGTGGAGGTTCAAATTCAATCAGGCCAAATTAATAAAAATAACTACTCAAACCATATCTGAACTGCTGTTGGCCGAAATATTTTTTCCATTCATTGAAGTATCCAGCAATTCGAGCAATTCGCCTATCTGAAAAAGGTTAATTTTCTTACGGTAGTTTCGCAGATTGGCTGCTGCCTGTGTAAAATACTCATGCTGCTTTACAAAGGCGAGCTGACCCGAATACCAGTCTTTGAAGGATAGTTTGCGGGAGGAGTTTTCGCTCCACTCCCGGTGCAGCCTCAGGGCTGTAATGAAAAAATCCTCCCTTCCCAGGTAATCCAGGTCGGCATCGCAAATGATCCTTTCCAGGTGGTTCTTAGGCTGGTGGGGTAATTGGGTTGCCATGATCAGCTGGCAGACGATCTCAATCTGCTGCTGGCTGTATAAAAACCGGGGGAGTGTCTGCCGGGCAAAATCGCAGGCTAACACCTCATTATTCTCATATTGCCAGAAAAAACCTGTATCGTGAAACAAAGCTGCTGTCAGAAGAAGGGTACGCCCCTCGGCATCCACTTTTTCCATAACGGCCAGCATCTCAGCTGAATTGCATACATCAAGGGTATGCTGGAAATTGTGGTAGTACAGCGTAGGCCTGAGTTCCTTTTTCAATTTGAAAAGAACAAAATCCTTTGCTTCATGGTAGTTCATGGTGGCAAACAGGCTAATGATTTGTGGAGTTACTTGCAAAAGTAAATTTATAGAAAATTATTCTGTCAGATAGAGAAACTTTAACAACAAAACGCAGAAGATCGTTTGGGTGGTATTTGCCATAATAGTTTTTAATAAGGAAAGCGATAATAAATCGAATAGTTGATCATTGCGCGGGTATTGTTTGCGTTTGGGCCAAAGCCGCTGATGATATATGGCGACATGGCCGGATCGGCTGTGCGCGATAAAATCAACCGGCCACGGATGCTCCAGCCCATATAAAAATTAGCCAGTACCCTTGCCCTGATGCCGGCACCTACCTCAAGCCAGTGTGCCTGAAAGAGTTCGTTGTCAAGGAACGTCTGGTACTGACCCCAGTAAGGATTGCCAAGAAGAATCTTTGAGGAACTATGATCAAGCTGACCATATCCGTATCTGAAATGAAAAAGTATCAGGTCGTGCAAATTGCGGGCACTTCTTTCAAAAAGATTGTAATCGAAACCGGCACGCAAAAACCAACCCCGGGAAGAATAATCATGGGTTGGCCTTTCAATGCCTATATCCAGGCTTCCCCCTTCAAAGGAAAAGAACCAGTTTTCGCGCCATTCCCAGGAGAGGGATGCTTCCATCTGGCGTGTTTCAGGTTCAAGCCATTGGCGGGCAAAGTTGGAGAGCTCCAGGCCGATTGTAACAGAAGGCCTGAAAGTGGTGTCCTGTTGTGCAGCAAGCTGTGGGCTAAGGAAGAGGCACGGCAGCAGCAGGAAGATATATCTCAATATGTTCATCGGCGGTGTTTATTACCTCTGTATTGTTGATCCGGATGCTGTGGATGACATTATTTGTAGCGGCAGCATCCTGGATGAAGAAGTGCATGATGAATCCGCATTCCACTGAGACCAGGTTGATGTCGCGCAGGTATGAGAGCTGCAGGGTGTCGGTGCCTGTGGGAAGCAGCAGTACAAAAGCCGAGGAATCCCTGGAGGCATCCAAAGGCAGGTCGAGCCTTTGAGCCTGGACATCATTATAGATCAGGGTATCGGGCAGCCCCAGCCCATAAACGCTCACTCCCTCAAGTGTCAGCAGGCTGGTGTCCTGGGCCGAGATCTGGTAGAAAACCAGGTGCAGGTAGTTTTGGGTAAGCTCCTCGCACAACTCCTCCTGCTGGCAGGATGAAAAAGCAAGCAGCTTCAATAGCAGCATGAGCAACAGTGCCTGCAGAAAAAATGTTTTGCCGGGTTTTTTCATACAGGACAAATTTAAGAATATTCGGTCAGCTGTTAAAAAAATAAAAATGCTGACGCGCCTATTCCTGCATTGAATTTATCCAATAATGTTCCCTGGGGCGTGAAACGCATGATGGAGCTTTTTTGCTGAAAATCGATGGCATCAGAAATGTACATCTCCCCCGAAATGGGATCAATCCCTATTCCGTATAAGAACATTTCGTTGCCCGACATAAAAACTTCGGGCTGGGGCTGCTGTTGGGTAGTGTTCACTTTGTAAAGGTCTCCTCCCAGGAAATAAAGTGTTTTTCCTTCGTTGCAAATGGTAAGACGGGCATAGGGTGAGCCCGTATATGGAAGATCAAACCCCTCAAGCCTTATCATGCTGATTGGATCAATCTTAACCAGGCTGGCCTGGTAGGAAGGCCATGATCCCTCACACAACACCCATAACATACCCTGATTGTCAACTACCATAGAATTGGGTCCGGCATCCGCCTGCACATACGAGATGATCTGGTCGGTTACGGGATCAATGGAATAAATCTTCCCTGAGTACATGCCGCTTACCAGTACCTTTCCCTGGTGGCTGATCACGGCTTCTGTCCATTCAGGAATTTCAATTTTCCCAGTAACAGAATAGGTTTTTGTATTGATAATATAAACCCCGTCTGCCATCAGATCGGTTACGTAAGCCTTGTCCTGGTTCAGGGGAAGCATATACCTTGGTGACTTAAGCCCGTTGATGGTGCCCACCCTCTGGCCATTCATGGGGTTGATCGCCTCGATTTTCTTTGAGTTATTGACCATAAGCCACAGCCGGCCATCATGGAGAACCATCGACTGAAGAAGGTCGCCCGGAACTTCCCCGTTGATTTTTTCAAAGAGCTGGTGATAGCTTTTTTTTGTATTTTTATTGTAATAACTAAGGGAGGAGTTGTTCCAATCAAAATTTCCCTCATGAAGGATAAATACTCCTGCACCAGGTTGTACCTCGGGATAATCACTATCAGCCGGTTCTTTCTGACATCCTGCAAGGATTGACAACATGATTATCCCGGTGATTATGGGAAAAGTTTTTTTGTTAAGCGGGCATTGCCTTAGTGCAGAGAAAATCTTGTTCATCAGGTATTCATTTAAAAATGTTTGACAGTTTGTTGATTTGTATTGAAATGCAGGGTCACTCCTGCCTGATAATATCTTAAAGGCATGGGTCGGGCAGCCACAATGAGGTACGACTGGTTCCAAAGGTTCACAGCCGTTGCTGAAAATTCAAGGGAATTTTTGCCCATCGTGCCCTTCCAGGAAAATCCAAGGTCGGCGGTATGGTAAGGTTCAAGCCAGACGGAGTTGTCGCTGCTGGTAAATCTTCTTCCTGTTAATTGCTGGGTGTAGTGCCACATCATGTTTTTGTAAAACAGGGAGAAGCTGAGGGCTGCCCGGTTCAGGGGAACATAGATCAGCTGTTTTCCCAGGGATTGGTCGTTCAGGCTCCTTGCTTTGGTGTTGCGGGCCACTACGTGATCCCATGAGGCATTCCATTGCAGCACGATGGCAGACACCTGGTAATTGCCTGAGGATCTGAATTCCGCACCATATGCTTTTACTTCCAGGATGTTGTCGGGCGACCACAGGCCCCCCTGCCGGGGAAGCCAGATTATCCAGTTTGATGTAATTCGGTGAAATAGGGTTAGGCTGAGCTTTTGGGGCCAGGCTTGGTTGGCATTCCGGGCAGAAAGGTTTTTCCAGCCAAAGGTGACATCCTGGCTCCAGCCGCTTTCGGGCAGCAGATCGGGATTTCCCCCCGGATGCCAGTAGCGGTCGTTCAGCGAGGGGATGCGGTAATTCTTCCCCGCATTGGCCGACAGGCTTAGGCTTTCTAAAGGCTTCCAGGATAGGCCCAAAGAGGGGACCAGGGGAATTTGCATATTGCCGATATACTCCTGCCGCAAATTCAGGGTTGCATGGAAGGTGCCGGGCATTGGTTGCCAGACCAGTGAGGAGAAAAGCGAAATGCTTTGCTGGAACTGTTTTTGCTGGTATTCCCTGGCAATGGCATCAACATGCTGCAGGATGAGGCCTGAATGAACCATCAGCCCGGGGCTGGCCTGCCATCGCAGCTCGGCTTCCTGGATCAGGGTATTGCTGTGGCTGAGGCTTTCACTATTTATGTTGTCGAAATATAAAAGGGTTTCCCGGAAATACGCTCCCCGCCAGCTGCTGATCAGTTTGTGGAAACTTCCCTGCCAGGCCAGGGTCAGTCGTAGGGATTCGTCATCCTGAAAAGCCCCGTTATATGTTTGCTGCAGGGTAGGAGGGATTTCGCGTTTATTGTCCTGCAGCCACAGGCGCATGTTGAGCGAATGTCTGCCCAGG
>OBJA01000153.1_pt1 | contig 67503 bp, 65 predicted proteins | sample 1519751 | NCBI WGS metagenome assembly OBJA01 (sample SAMEA3881238, study PRJEB22517) | soil metagenome | biome: lake sediment; feature: soda lake sediment; material: sediment, water from around vicinity | place: India | collected 2013-12-23 | depth 3 m | reverse complement strand
GAACCGCCGACCCCTACCGTGTCAAGGTAGTGCTCTCCCACTGAGCTACGTGCCTGCAACAACCGAGGCGTCCTTGTATCAAATCACTGCCGGCAAAGTCAAGCGCTTTATTTGGCTAAACCCGGTAAAAACTCCGGTACCAGCTGACAAAACGCTCAACACCTGTTTCAATCGATGTTGCCGGCTTAAAACCGACATCCGCAATCAGGTCATCAACATCAGCATAGGTTGACGGCACATCACCAGGCTGAATGGGGAGCAGGTTCTTCTCTGCCTTTCTGCCGAGACAGTTTTCCAGCACCTCTATCAGATACATCAACTCAACCGGACTGTTGTTGCCGATATTATAGAGTCGGTAAGGAGACAGGCTGGTTCCCGGATCAGGAGCCTCTCCGCTCCACCGGGAATTGGGTGTGGCAGTATGATCCAGAGTTCGCACAACACCTTCAACGATGTCGTCGACATAAGTAAAGTCACGACGCATCTTACCGTAATTGAACACATCAATCGGCTCCCCGGCCAGGATAGCGCGGGTAAAAAGGAACAACGCCATATCAGGGCGTCCCCAGGGGCCATATACGGTAAAAAAGCGCAAACCGGTAGTTGGCAACCCGTACAGATGGCTGTAGGTATGGGCCATCAGTTCGTTGGCTTTTTTGCTGGCAGCATAGAGAGACAAGGGGTGATCGACATTATCGTGAACAGAAAAAGGCATAGCGGTATTGGCACCGTACACCGACGATGAGGAGGCGTAGACCAGATGCTCAACCTGATGATGGCGACATCCTTCCAGAATATTGACAAAACCCTGGAGGTTACTATCGACATAGGCGTGAGGATTAACAAGGGAATAACGGACCCCGGCTTGAGCCGCCAGGTTGACCACACGATCAAAACCTTCAACACGAAAAAGATCTGCAATCCCCTCTCGATCAGCCAGATCCATTGTAATCAGACGAAAATGGGGATGATTCTCTATCTGCTGCAGACGTGCACGTTTAAGATTGACATCATAGTAATCATTCAGATTGTCCAGGCCAACGACTTCGTCGCCGCGCTCCAATAACCGTTGACACAGATGAAAACCAATAAACCCGGCAGCACCGGTAACTAATACTTTCATCCTTCTCTCCATCATGAAAAACGGGAGAGGCCATCGCCCCTCCCGTCATTATTGCGAAAGTGACCTCCCGGAAGATTTAACTAGTTGAGCTTTTCGGTTGTCAGCTGATCACGAAGCTTTTCTAGTGTCTTTTCACCAATACCCTGGACCAGAATAAGCTCATCGACACTGGAAAAAGCTCGAGTCTGACGGAATTCAACAATTCTCTCAGCCATGACCGGACCTATGCCGCTAAGCTGAGTCAACTGCTCAATTGTCGCCGTATTGAGATTAACCTTTTCAAAAGAAAACGCAGTTTGACTTGCTGCACCAAAAAACAGACACACCAACAGAACAACAAATAGTTTTTTAATCATTTTCATTTGCCCTACTCCTGTTTGATAAATATTAAGATTGGATAAAATATTGACAGGCCAAAACAGGTAGGCCCCCCTCCGCAATGATGACAAATTAGCATTTGATTAGAAGAATGTGAAGTAAATATTTCAGTCTCCATTCGTCTGTTTTTGCTGCTGGCGCCGGGCACGTCTCTGATATTTTTTTATCTTGCGATAGCGCCCGTAAGACCAGAGGTACTGCTGCGGCAACAAAGCAACACATAACTCAATCTGGCGGTTCAATTCTGTCGCTGCTGCTGTTTCATCAGAATCTGCAAGCCCCTCCTGCGCTTGCAGAACATGGATTTTATAACCCCTACCCTCAGGCAAGCGTTCAGCAAAGGTAAAATATATCGGGGCTCCGGTCTTGAGCGCCAAACTGGAAATCAGGGTCATGGTCGTTGCCGGGTGATTTAAAAAAGGGACGACCACACCTCCCCTTTTACCCGGATCCTGATCAGGCAAGATGCCGACGGCCTCGTTTTTCTTCAAAGCCCTGAATAGCGCTTTTATTCCGACCATATCGGTCGGCACCAGTTTAGCCCCCGCACGCTCGCGCACCTGCTGCATAAAATCAGAGATGGAACCGACCCGCGGCGGGCGATAGAGGCTGGTTAACGGACAAAAAAACGAACCGTACCAGCCCATCAACTCCCACGAACCAAGGTGCGGCGACAGGATAATTACCCCCCGACCACGTTCAAGGGCACCACCGATAGCATCTCGCCAGCCATTGTCATCAACCAGGGGCAGGAGTTTTTCGGGCGACCAACACCAGAGTGGACCCAACTCACAGAATCCCTTGCCCAATTCAACCAGACTGGACTTGATCAATTTGCGGCGTTCTTCCGCTGACCGCTGGGGAAAAGCGGTATCAATATTATCTGTGCTGATTTTCCTCAGTGGATTGGGAAAAAACCACAGGCACAACCCAATAGCGGTACCAAACCTATGGGTCCATTTGAGGGAAAAAAAGGAAAGAACCTTGATAACCGTTCGAAACAACAGGCCGACAAAAGGACGCTTTTTACCTAACTTCTTCATTACATCAATCTTCCGATGTGATCACCTGAGAACCCGACATCGTGACACAAATGCCGGTGCGGGCAAGAATCATATCAACAGCGTCCATCAGATCTTTACAAATCATGATATTGCGAGCGTCAGCAAAGCTCCGATGGACTTCACCATAACCAGTTGTTACCAGACAAGGACAGCAACCAGCGGCAATACCGGCCAGCAGATCACTATCCTTGTCACCAACAATATACGAGTCCGACAGGTCGATATTCCATTCAGTTGCTGCCTGTATCAACATCCCCGGTTTTCCCTTACGGCAATCGCAATCCAGGCGGTATTCATCCAGACCCTTGTCCGGGTGATGGGGACACAAATAATAGGCATCGATGTGTGCCCCTTCATCAACCAGTCGTTGCTGCATCTCCTGGTGGAGGTGGTGAACATCAGCTACGCTGAAATAGCCCCGAGCGACGCCTGACTGGTTGGTCACCACAATGACCAGAAATCCGGCCTGGTTCAATCTCCTGATGGCTTGCGGAACCCCGGAAATAAATTCCAGATCTTCAGGCCGGTGAAGATACTCTTTCTCGACGTTAATAGTGCCGTCACGATCCAGGAAGACCGCCCGGTGGACGGGCTTGCTGGTGAGGCGTGAGGGGTTAGGCGTAAGGGGGCTCATTTATTCAACCTTTGCTGTGAGCTATCTTCACTCCTCACGATACTGCTGGAGAATTTTATCAATGATATTGGTTGTCGATTTGCCGTCGACAAAGGGAATTATCTCTACACAGCCACCGTAGCTTTCAACCAGTTCCTTACCAACAACACCCTCAGGCGCATAATCCCCACCCTTAACGAGAATATCAGGACGCAAAATTCCGATTAAATCCAGGGGGGTGTCCTCATCAAAAACAACAACATAATCGATGCACTTTAATGCCGCCAGCAGATGAGCGCGCTCTTCCTCACCGATCAGTGGCCGCTTTGGTCCTTTCAGGCGCTGTATGGATTCATCAGAATTAAGGCCCAGTACGAGCAGGTCTCCAAGATTTCTGGCTTTCTGTAGATATTTGACATGACCGACATGGAGCAAATCGAAGCAACCATTGGTAAAGACAATTTTTCGGCCCAACTGACGCTCACCTTCAAGCAACACAGCAAGAAGATCCGGATGTTTGATTTTGGCATCGCTGTCGCCCGCATGGCGACCGGCAGCATCAAGAAGTTCTTCAGGGGTAACTGTCGACGTGCCGACCTTGCCGACAACAATGCCCGCAGCCAAATTAGCGATAGAAGCGGCATCTGCTATGGACAAACCGGCGGCCAGCCCCAACCCCAACAGAGACAGGACGGTATCGCCGGCACCGGAGACATCGTAAACCTCCCGCGCCTGCGTGGGCAGATGGGTTTCACTGCCGTCACCAAAAAACAGGCTCATCCCCTCCTCGCTGCGGGTCAGCACCAGCACATCGAGATCCAGCCTGGTTTGCAATAAGCGCCCGGCACGCAACAGGCTTTGCTGATCAGTAATGACAACCCCCGAGGCAATCTGTGCTTCTTTGCGATTGGGAGTGAGGAGGGTTGCGCCCTTGTATTTGTCGAAATTGTCCCCCTTGGGATCAATCACCACTGGCACACCGGCAGCTTTACCAACGGCGATAATTTCCTTGAGAAAACTCTCTGTGAGCAGCCCCTTAAGATAATCAGAGACCAATACCACCTGACAGGATGTGACCATTTCACGTAAACGACCGATCAACAAGGCTTGCGTTTCCGCAGTAATGGTCTCACGGCTTTCACGGTCGATGCGCAACATCTGCTGATTTCCCGCCAACACGCGGGTTTTGCGACTGGTGGTACGTAGCTGCTCAAACACGATTCCGCTTGTGCCGATCTTTTTTTTCTCTAACATCAGGCGCAGGCTGATACCATCCTCGTCTTCACCCAACACAGAAATCACCTCGACTTTGCAGCCAAGGGTCAACAGATTGTTAACGACATTACCAGCACCGCCCAAACGCAAATCTCCACAGACAACATCGACAACCGGCACTGGCGCTTCCGGTGAAATTCGCTCAGTTCGCCCCCAGACGTACTCGTCGAGCATCAGATCGCCTATGACCAGAATGCGCAGATCAGGCAGACGTGCTAAAAAGGTTTCTATTTGGGCGGGTCTCATCAAGGACTCTTTTCTACGGTGAATCAGTCCGAACAGATCGACTGCTCGACCAGATCACAGATCAGGTGAATGATAGTAATATGGGCTTCCTGGATATGTGGTGTTTCCTGAACCGGCACAGTTAACTGGACGTCCGACAATGGCGCAATGATACCGCCATCCCGCCCCAACAGCCCGATGGTTTTACAACCGATCTGCTGCGCTGCCGCCATCGCCACAGCGACGTTGGCGGAATGCCCACTGGTAGAAATGCCGATCACCACATCACCAGGCCTTGCCAGCCCCTCGACCTGGCGCTTGAATATCTGGTCAAAACCGAAATCGTTACCGACTGCCGTCAGCAACGACGTGTCCGTCGTCAGAGCAATGGCCGGCAGGGCGCGTCTTTCTCTTAAAAAGCGACCGACAAACTCAGCGGCAAAATGCTGGGCATCAGCGGCAGAACCACCATTACCCATGATCAGCACTTTATTTCCAGCACCCAAAGCAGCGACAATTGCCGCAACACTAGAACTGATGGCAGGTGTCAACTCTCTTGCCACGATCTCCATCACCTCGGCATGGCGTTTGAAATGATGTGAAATCTTATGTCCTAATTGATCACTCTGCTCATTTTCCATATATTTTGTGTCCGTTCATCCGCCAGTCAAGATCATTTGTCCGCATGATACCAGAACTCCCGTTCGTAGTGTTTGCGCTTTTAGCTCAGTCAACATCACGCTGTCAAGAAAGCAGAAGACATAAACCTGCTGCAATGTTGACCGTCCTGCAGCATTACACTATGATGGCAGCGCTTTAAATCCCGTTCGTACGTGAATCTGACAACATCTTAACAGCGCCGACATTCAATGATATATTCTTGTCTCAAAAAAGACTTCTGGTCATTTCCGGGCCATCCCCACGAAAAAATACTGTTTGGCTCCATCCAGGCTACCCTGCAGCAAACCGGCGACCGGATTTCGAAAGATCCTATCAGTCGGGTCATTCTAACCAACGTCAATGGCAGCCTCTATTTTATCAAAATCTATCATCAAGGTGGTAAAGGAGTACGGCGTTTTTTAGGTCGCAGTCGCGCCGAAGGGGAATGGAACAACCTCCTCTACTTTGCAAGCCTTGGCATCCCTACACCACGCATCGTTGCCTACGGACGCGAGCGGATCAATGGACAAACCCTCGAAGCGCTGGTAACGGCCGGAGTAGACAATGCCATTGATCTGGCAACATTGGCCCGGCACCAGCCGACAAAACTTACCGATCGCACATGGCTCTTGAGCATTATGGAACAGGTTGCTGATTATACCGCCAGGTTACATCAGGAGGGGTTTGTCCACTGGGATCTGAAATGGCGCAACATTCTTGTGCAGGAAGAAGTTCATCCAAAGGTCTATTTTTTTGACTGCCCGCTAGGACGTAAACAGTTTGGCCCAATGCGCGTGCGCGGTGCTGTCAAGGACCTGGCCTGCCTGGATAAAATCGGCAAAATAGTTCTTACCCGCACTCAACGTCTGCGTTTTTTTCTATTGTATCGACAGTCGGAAAAACTTCTGCCGGCAGATAAAAAAACGATCAGGCGCATTGTCAAGTTTTTCGACCATAGAGAACAGCTCAAAGCACAGATAAAGAGCGGGTCAAGCAACAAATGACAACAGATCAACCACAGACAGCAATCGCCAGTGACACCAGATTCATACTGTCTGATCCAAGCCTCCCGGTTCTGCAGTGCGACAAATTACTACGTGAACTGCCAGGCAAACGGCAGGTTTTCAGCGGCGACTGGGGAGCACATCAGGTTGTCGCCAAGCTGTATTCAGGCGCACGTGCCAGGCGTCATTGGCACCGTGAAAAAAGGGGGAGCGAAGCACTTCGTCAGGCGGAGATTTCTTCGCCGGACATCCTGTATGCAGGAAATCTGAAAGACGGTCGATTTTTATTGATCTACCAGGCACTTCCTGCAGCTATTACTGCGCTTGATCACTGGCAAAAATGCGACAACAATGCTCAGCGGTTAACACTGTTACAGCAATTGATAGAACTGGTGGCAAAAATCCACAAGGCCGGCCTGATCCAAACAGATATTCATCTGAATAATTTCCTGTTAAGTCACGGCACACTGTATGCCATTGACGGCGACGGCATCCGCTGTTATCCCGCCTTGTTGCATACACGACTCTATCGTAAAAATCTGGCCATGCTGCTGGCACAATTACCCATAACGGCTGAAACACTTATTCGTTCGGCCATTCCAGCCTATCATGATCATCATCCACAATCACAAACAGACTTTACCAGACAACTGGACAAGGAATTGAGCCGGGCACGACGCCAAAGACGCTTGCGTTATGTTGCCAAATGCACCCGTAATTGCAGCGAATTTGTACGGAGACAAAGTTTTTCACAACTGGCAATTTATCGTCGCGACAGTTTCACCACCAGTCTTGATTCATTCCTGTGTAATCCCGACAGCTTCATGGAAAAGGGAACCTTGCTCAAGAACGGCAACAGCGCCACCGTTGCCAAAGTTAGTACCCCGGAAGGACAATGGGTTATAAAACGCTACAATATCAAAGGCTTTTTCCATGCCCTCAAGCGCGGGCTGAGATCAACGCGAGCAATGGTCTCCTGGCGCAATGCCCACCGTCTCAAGATCAGCGGCATCGCCACTCCACAAGCCGTTGCCCTATTGGAAAAACGCGTTGGACTGTGGCGGCGAAACTGCTACTATGTCGCCGCATGGAGCAATGGTATCAATGTTGCTGCTCTCGAAAAAGTTCCAGAGCCTCAACAAGAATCCGCTGCCTCGGGCTTGACAACCCTGTTTCGCCAATTAGTCCAGCTCATGATCTATCATGGCGACTGTAAAGCAACCAATTTCTTACTCAATCAGGAAGAGCCTGTTATTATCGATCTGGATGCCATGGGCGAATGTCGTTTGAAATGTCTGTACCGACTACGCTACAGCAAGGACCGACAAAGATTCTTGAACAACTGGCCACAGAACTCACCCCTTTACGATTATTTTGACCGGCAGCTTCCCTGAAGCTCACCATACAATGTTACGGAGTTGCAAAAATGCCTAAAGTCATTCTTGGTCTTTCCGGTGCCCTGACCCACGATCCATCAGCGGCCCTCTATATTGATGAAAAACTGGTTGCCGCCGCCGAAGAAGAACGCTTTATCCGCGACAAACACGCCAAAAATCGTTTACCGCTCCATTCGGCCCGTTTCTGCCTGGAGTTTGCGGGACTGAAACCAAAAGATGTTGATATCGTTGCCTTCCCTTTTGCCCCTATTGGCCTCAATCGTCCCGAACGCTGGCATTTTGCCAAACGCTATTGGTACGCCCCTGATCGTGCCCTGATGGCGTTATTTAATGGCAACCGCCATTACAAGCGTAATGTTAATAACGTTCGCGAGACCCTGCGGCAACTCGGTATCAACTGGGACACGGTTGCTTTTGTACCGGTGGAACACCATCTGGCTCATGCCAGCAGCGCTTATCACTTGAGTGGATTCAAGGGGAAGACGGCCATCCTTGGCATTGACGGCAAAGGGGAATATGCCACCACCTTTTTTGGCTATGGTGAAAATGGCAAGATTCACAAGATCAAGGAATTTTACGACCCGGATTCCCTCGGCGGTCTTTATGGTGCCATGACAGAATATCTTGGCTTTGAAATGCTCGACGGCGAGTTCAAGGTCATGGGCATGGCACCCTATGGCAACCCGGACAAACATGATTTTTCCCGCCTCGCTCGCTTTGAAAATGGCGAACTGATCGTCAATACCCAACTGGTCAACACCATCGGTATCAGACGCCACAAAGAAAACGGTAAGGGCTATTATTTCAGCCCCAAACTCATCGACTGGCTGGGACCCAAACGTCAGGGAGACATCGCCGATGAGCCCTACATTGACTACGCTGCCTCAGTACAGAAGCTGTTTGAAGAACTGGCCCTGAAGATGGTCGATTACTACCTCAAGGATGTGCTCCAGGAAACCGGCCAGATCTGCTTTGCCGGCGGCAGTGCCCTCAATGTCAAACTGAATCAGCGCATTATCAATCTGCCCTATGTCAAGGAACTGTTCGTGCAACCGGCCGCGTCCGACGCCGGCACGGCCCTGGGTGCGGCCTCCTATGCCGCCCATCTGGCCGGCATTGAAGTGGAACCTCTTAAGCATGTTTATCTCGGGCCGCAGTATACCACCGATGAATGTATCAGTGCCTGTGAGGCCCACCCGCAAAAACCCCAATGGGAAAAGGTCGATGATATTGTCGCAACAACCGCCCGCCTGCTTGCCGACGGCAATCCGGTGGCATGGTTTCAGGGACGCATGGAATTTGGTCCCCGCGCACTTGGCTGTCGTAGTATTCTGGGTTGTCCGAGCGTATCCGGTGTTGCCGACCGCATCAACGAACAGATCAAATACCGCTGGCGCCCCTTCTGCCCCAGCATTCTTGATCGGGTTGCACCGGAAATCCTTCAGACCGACCACCCGGCACCCTATATGACCTTCACCTTTGATGTTCACCCGGATTGGAAGGGGCGAATTCCGGAAGTTGTCCATGAAGACGGCACATCTCGCGCCCAGGTTGTCGATAAACACACCAACCCGCGTTACTACGCCCTGCTCGAAGAGATGGAAAAACTCACCGGCAACGCCGTCGTCCTCAATACCTCCCTCAACCGCCGTGGTGAACCGATGATCTGCGCCCCGAAGGATGCCCTGAATATGTTTTATGGCAGCGACTTGCAGTATCTGGTGATGGAAGATGTGTTGGTGCGCAAAACGGGTTAAAGCAACAATTACAACCATACAAGCCAACAAGGTACGTTTGAACCCGCCCAGCCCCTAATTGCACCAGGACAGAGGGTCACGTGACAGCACAACAAAAACATCGGAACATCTCTGAAGTCACAGATCAGTACCTTTGCAATAGCTGTGGAGCCTGTGCCGTCAGTTGTTTTCAAAATGCTATCCGGTTCAAAGAATCAGTAGCCGGCTATTTATTTCCCCAAATTGACGATAAGTCCTGCACCAATTGCCAGCTATGCTATCAGGTCTGCCCGGGTATCGGCTTTGGAACATCCCTTTGCGATCAAATCCCGGACGACCCCTTTGTTGGACAAATTCTGGCTTGTGAAGTTGGCCGTTCAACGGATAATGATATTTTTGCCAATAGCCAAAGTGGTGGTGTAGCTACGGCTTTATTGCAGCACCTCTTTCTCAGCAGGGAAATTGAAGCTGCCATTGTCGCGACTATGCGATCGGGATCTCCACCTCGAGGTGAAGCACTGGTAATTCAGAGCGTCTCGGAACTTCTTCAGGCTCAAAAATCAAAATACACACCCATCCCCATGTTAAACGCCATACGGGATGTGCAATCAATCAATGGACCAATAGCACTCGTTGGCTTGCCCTGCCACATGCACGGTCTTGGCAATTTGCAGGATCATTTGCCAACAATTCGAAAAAAAATAATTATTAAAATCGGGCTCATTTGCGACCGGATTATGTTGAGTTCAGCAATAGACTTCATGACAAAATATGCTACTGAGAAACCAATCAATCAATTCACCTTCAGAGATAAAAACTATTTCGAATATCCCGGCAATTCTGTCGCTTACGAAGTTGGCGGTAACAAAATAATTCTCGATTCATCACTACGCACATCCATTAAAGACCACTTCACGCCAGCAAGATGTCGTCTGTGTTTTGATAAAATGAACGTGTTTGCAGATGTTGTTTGTGGTGATCCCTACGGCATTGCAGATGTAGACCGTCAACGCGGAGAAACGCTGGTCATCAGCAGAACCCAAGTCGGAAAAAACATCGTTGAACAGGCAAAGGTTTCAGGTTTGGTGCTCCTCAGGAATGCCCCTGTTGAAGCAGCGCTACGTGGACAGGGTATTAAGAAAAAGCGTGCGAGTTGGGAAGCCTATATGTCTGCATGGAATGCCATGGGCCGAGAGCTTCCAAATTATTCCGTTACTTTTTCTGCAAATTCACAAACGTCTGAACAAAAAAAATGGTTGAAACATGCGTTGAACATAGATAGTTTTCATTCACCCTCTTATTTGATGAAAACCGCTAAAAACGATCTGTTTAAAAGAAAAATACTTAAAGCTGTGTCATCTCCGCTTAAAACAATAAATAAATCTCTTCGCAAAAAAAAATTGGGGCTGAAATGATCATCGAAATACGCAAAGCGGGCTTTGTCAACAAGGGCGCTGAATTAATGCTTCATGCTGTCCTGCAGCGCATGAAAAATGAATACACAGATATCAAGTTTGTCATCTCTCCTAGCTCAAACGCACCATTTTTAAAACGCGCAGAATTGGGACTATTTCAAAAAATGTCACCAGGTCGCAGTCCTTTTTGGGGTAAAAGTCTGGAACTAATAACGCCGAAAAAATGGCGCGACGACTATGGCATCGTGCTGGAGAGTGAAATTGATACGATTATCGACATTGCCGGATTTGCTTACGGTGATCAATGGGGGGAAAAAAGCTGTAAAAAGCTTGCTGACAATTGCCGGCGTTGGAAGAAAGCTGGGAAAAAGGTTGTTTTCATGCCTCAAGCGTTCGGCCCGTTTAGTTCATCTAAGATTAAAAGTTACATTCAAACAGTAGCAGACAATGCTGATTTAATTTTTGCACGTGAACAGATATCTTACAAACATATCGTTGCGGTTACCGGAGACAGAGAAAACATCAAAATTGCACCTGACTTTACCAATCTGGTTGAGGGTGTACTCCCAGATAATTTCGATAAAAACAATTTGCGTATTGCTTTGGTGCCAAATTACCGCATGATCGACAAGGTACCAAAAGATCAAAGTGACGCTTATTTGCCGTTAATGACAACATGCGCCAAGCATTTATTAGAAAACAACAAAAAACCATTCATCCTTATCCACGAAGGAATAAAAGATCGTCAACTCGCTGAAAAAATACGCAATTGTGTTGATTATGATCTGCCCGTTATAACAGAAGAGAATCCACTCAAAATCAAAGGCATTCTTGGTGCCTGTGAAGCAACAATAGGCAGTCGCTTCCATGGCCTTGTCAGCGCTTTGAGCCAGGGGATACCATCCTTGGCGACCGGATGGAGCCACAAATATAAAATGCTATTTGAAGATTATGGCTTTAGCGACGGTCTACTGGACGTATCGATGAGTGCGGATCAGATCCAGAAAAAAGTCGATTTGATCATCGACAATGAAACCCGAGATTCAATTATCAAAACCCTGGTTACCAATTCGACACTGTTGAAAAATCAATCCCAAGCAATGTGGCAAGAGATATTCTCTCATTTTAAATGAAACAAAAACAGTTAATAAAAATATAACGGTGAAGACATGAAAGTACTAATGACGGTTATGGGTGAGCGTCGAGCTATTCTAGACAATTTATATAAAGCTATTGAACCTCACTTTGACGAATTCACTCTTCTTAAGCTCTCTACAGATCAACAGACAAAACTATCAAGATCTCTTATGAATCTACCCCTTGGTAATTATGATCGGATAGTCATTTCTTCAAGGCTAAAGCGCCTTATTCCACAATCAAGGTTTCTACGCCAGTTTCCCTATCTTATTTTTTTCGATTATGACAATTGTCAGAATTATATGAAAAGCAGTCCATATTATGGTTCTTACGTGAAATTTTATAAGAAATTACCCGGCTGCCGGGTAATTTCTTCCGGTTTTCAAGTTACTCGAGCCCTCGAAGATGATGGAATTAATGCAGAGTTTGTTCCGAAGGGATTTGATGATCAGACAATCCGCAATTTCCAGACTCAGCGTACAGTCAGGGCAGGATTTCTTGGAAGCACAAAGCATAAAATGTATGCAGATCGTGTAGAGATGCTCGAACAGATATCAAAGCTAACCAACCTCGTAATCAGAAGAACGTCATCAGGTGAAGACTATGTTAACGCCCTCAATGATATCAGGTTCTTTGTTAATGCTGATTCAGGCATGAACGAATACATGCTAAAAAATTTCGAGGCATTAGCAGCAGGCTGTATTCTGGTGACGGAAGACCAAGGCGCAACGGAAAATGAAATAATAGGTTTTAAAGATATGGAGAATGTAATTCTTTATCATACAGCCGAAGAAGCAGTTAATAAAATGGCCATCGTCGAGTCAAACCCTGAACTCCTTGTTAAAATAGCCATGGGCGGACACAAACTAGCGCATGATCAATATAAGTTTTCGACCCTCGGAACTAAAATCGCTGCGGCAATCGCAAAGCCATTAGAAGACCGGCGCAAATTTAACTCATCAATCGATAAATGGTATGCGCGTTTATTCTACCCAAAATTTCAATTATGAAAACCTATTAACGCAACCATTTCAAACTGCCTGTTTGTCTGGATGCTGATAAATATTAAACTCAGTTATTCGCTTTTTTTTGACAACGCAAAAGATACCGAGCGACCGTCATCGTTTTCTGCCAATATTTTCACGCCGGTAAAATCAAGAGATTCAACTCTCCTGCTGTTAAAGCGAAACATAACAATGTCCGCATCCACACTGAACAGGTCAATTACCTTATTGTCTTCCATCAGACCACGGACGCTTTTAGAATGCTCGCCAGCTCGACCGGCGTAAAGTGAAAAACGTCGGTCGTTATGAAACACGTTCAATTGGCGATGTGGATCCTGTTCTAAAAGCCATCGTCCCATTTCCCGCACACTATCCCTGTGATCCTTCCCAAATTCAGCAATTATTTTGGCTGCTGGAGGTGCAAAAAATAAAAACATAACGCAAACAATAAGAATGGTTTTATCTCGATATTTTTGACACCATAAGGTCATTCCATAACCAACAAAAGGCACTGTCAAAGCAATGGGTATCCATACATAGCGGGTCACTATAAAGTCACGTAACATAAAGAAAACAAAACCCACCATAAAAAACACTACCCACGGCCAAACAATAATAATACGTTGGGGTTGCAGTAATGGTTCCTTCCGCCAACGTAAACCCCATAATGCAATTACTGAAGTTAACATGACCTGGGCAATGATCATCTCTAACACACTGAGAAAATATATCACTGGGGCAAAATGGCGAGCCTTTGCTATCAGATTACGTTTCATATATCCGCGGGGAGTTTCATTCTGAACTTCCCGCAAAAAATCCATCAGTGCATAATATTCATTTAACGTTTGTATACGCTGAACCCAGGAAAAGATGTCTGTTAAACGAGAATGGGTACCGAAACCGAGCAGGTTAAACATCCAGACAACCAGGAAAAGAAAACCTACCGATATGAATGTTAAGGTGGATATCTTTACCGCTTTATTGGTTGTTAGACGATTGCGATGTTGCCAGAAAACCATAATTGGCAACAACACCAATAGAACAATTCCTTCTATACGTATCAAGGTTGCCAGAACAACAAGCAAACCGGCCAGCATAAAACGTTTTGTTGAGAACTTTTCGACATCTGCGGACAGAAGAGCCAAAGCACAAAGAACCAGAAACAAAAAAGGTGGATCACGCGTAATAGATCCGGCTCCGTTGAAAACCGGCAAAATGGCAAACAGTAAGGCAGCAAAAAAAGCGGCAGAGCGATTAAATAAGTTAACCGTCAGAAAATAAAGAGGAATTACACTTAGTAGAAGAAAAAGGGCATGCAATAACTGCCCGGCAATAATCCAGTTCGGCACCAAAAAATGAAAGAGTGTCAACAATAACGGATAAAGAGGCATCCGATAGTGACTGGCACCTTCCGCAAAGTCCCCTTTAGAAAAACTCTCCGCCGCCGCGATATAAACCACGGCGTCAGGATTCACAACCGGATGTTGAAGTAACAGAACGGCTTTAATCACTAAAGACACAAGCAATACAAATAGCAAAGCCCGGTATCCGAGAATCCGTTTCGTGAAATCTGTCATAAGAGTCACTTTTCGATCAGAAAACACCGGAACTTATCGACGATAGCTTAGCTGCAGTCGCGCGCCAAAGCTTTCACCATCTCGAGTAAGCCTGATCATTGTTCCTGCTTTCATATCGATGTGGTCGCTTAAAGCTGCGATTACTTGAGGAACCAGATGCACAGCATGATATCGATCCACATCACCTTGATACATCAGTTCAACGGCTGGATGGAACAAGCCCTGCCGTGGTTGAAAGACAGCGGCGGCCATCAGATCAACAAGAAAAAAGCTATCGCCGGTTTCGGCGGGGTTGATATCATCAGATCCGAGGTAGGACCGCAAACCGGCATTTGCGAGCCAACGAACATTTGTGTCACGAACCAGGCCATCGGCATGGACACCCAGACGCAACAGATCCCCCTGATGGTTATAAGTGTCCCCATGTGTGGTTTCAAGCTTTCCCCATGTCGAGATCGATTTGCCGTAGCCGACAAAATAGGACAGGTTGTAACCACTGTGATCAATGCTACGCACCTGATGGTCTAATAGAATTGTGGGATAGTCAAAGGTACCGGACGGCCCTTTTATTGTTATTGTTTCCATAGTCGGCGGATCAATAAGCCTTGCCTTTCCGTACATATATGCCGGCAGTATGAGCCTGAACTGCATCGACTCCCTGAAAGGAATCGCCAACTCAATATCAAAACCGTAACCGCTAAAACGATCTGCCTCTTCCAGTTTGACGTTTCTGAAATAGCGTGCATTACTAATCACCGAAAATGAGTCCGCTATCACCGCCGGGCGAGTCATTATCGGATCAACCAGAATTCCTGCAACTGGTTCTTTTGCTACAGCAGGGGTGCTCAAGGTCAGCGACAACATAAGCAGACATGATAAAATACTGCTATGCCTCAGAAAATTAACTATTTTTTCACGCCTTCTTGCTTGATCAAACAACAACATTTTTCTCCTCCAATCATATCAAGTAAACAAAACATCACATCTATTTCCTGAACTTACGATCAAAACGCTTTAGTAGATATGCTCCTCGTTGAACAATTTCTGACAGAAGCTTTTCATGCTGGTTCATCACTTCACGCAACCCCATGCCGTAGTATCGACGCAGGAAACGATAAAAATCACGTGACGTCAGCCCTATTTCCAGACTGGAAAAATAAAGTGCGGAGAGATCTTTCAATCGCCAGCGTTCGGGCAGATTTTTACGGTACTGAACACGATGAAGATCAATCAGATAAAGATGAAAATTCTCCGGATCGATCGAACGTCGACCTTCTGAGATGTCCAATAGAAAGTGGCAGAGATAATAATCCCGATGGTTTATTCCGTTTTGATGCAAGCTTCTGCTGATGTCAGCTACCCGTTGAATCAAGGCTCGTTTCATGGCCACCGGAGGTGGACAACGAGGCCAGTCACGACAGAATTCCTCCAGGCTTTCAGTCTGTGCCAAATCTTCCGTAACCAGAAATGACTGCCGCCTTGCAGGACTCTTTCCCCGTTCACCATAGGCAACCACGGTCAGGGTTTCAACATTCAGTGCCTTGAGCAGACCAATTGCGACCCATTCATTTTTGGCCGATAATATTGGTGGCATACGAAAGGTTACGATACTTCTGATAATCGGCCACCAGCCGAGTCCCTTATACATCTTGACAAAATAGCTTTGTCCCAGAAGCTCGAAACGCAATGTACGGCGACCGTCCATATTGCGGTATTCATCCCCTTCAAGATGAAACACCTGCTCAAAAGGATCGGTGCCTTGCCATAGAGCTTGCCACTGTTTCGGCAGAATCATCATCAGAGGCTTCCCTCAATAATGTCTGCCGCGCGTCTGGCCATGCCCGAGAGGTCGGCCTTGAAATAATAATCATTCGCTGCTTGACGCATCTGATCGTTGCTCGTTGTCAAGATATCAAGTAGTTCACGACTGCAGCGTTCTGCGCAAAAAGGCGATTTATGGACGTGACCAGCCCCGGATTTTCTGACGTGAACACTGTAGCCGCAATTATCCGTCACCAGCACCGGCAATCGTGCCGCAATGGCTTCAACAATCACCATGCCTGCCGCCTCCCGATAAGCAGGATGAATTAATGCATCAGCAGCAAACATGAATCGCTGAGCATCGTCACGCCCCTCTAAAAAAAGAACCTGTTTATCAATGTTCAACTTTCTAGCCAACCGAAGATACGGTGAGGGATTTCCATTGCCAAGAATCATCAAAACTGCCTTCTTACGCACAGCTTCCGGTAGATATGCCATTGCTGATATTGCGCGATCAACGCCTTTACGGGCAAAACCTGAGCCGACAAGTAAAATCAATTTATTGTCGGCAGTCAGATCAAGCTCTTTTCTGAACTCCTCACGTTGCTGATCATAATCAGCAGGAGCAACACGATCATTATCAACGGCTGGAGGCAAAAGAGAAAATCGCGATTCTGATATATCATAACAGTTTATAAATTGTTCTCTTTGCTCATGAGTCAGATAGAAAATGTGGGTTTTGCTGTGCGCAGAAAAAACTTTTTTTTCAGTTTCCAGAAAGCTGCGAGTTCTTGGCAAAAAATTGTATATCGCAGAGCGTTCTTTGGCCTTGGCCAAAAAACAGGGGTCAGCGGCAAAATAAAAATCAAGTCCAGACATTTTATTGAAACCAACGACGGCATCGTAGTTATTATTTTTAACCCTTTTCAGTACTTCTTCTGTGAAGATCTCATATTTTTTATGATTAAACAGAGACTTGACGGAAATCACCTCTATATTAAGACCTTCTGGTTTGGAACCACTCCATTCCAAACAATAAACATCTACACGGTGACCACGGATACAGCACTCCCGGGCGATCTTCAAACAATCGCGCTGCAGCCCACCGTAGGGAAAATACTTAAAAAGAACAAATGCTAAATTCACAAGAATATAAAATCACTTTCTCAGCTGAAATTCTCTGCCTTTCAACGACATTAACTGTTGCTGCTTCAAATCGCATTGATCAGCATACCCTTGCCAAAAGGCTGCAGAATTCTCTTGATACATCCGCAAGTCCTGTGGGTGACGACACAACAAATGGCTTAAATTACGGCGGCGTTGAAACATATTGAGAGGTCGTTTCTGCAAGCGTAGATCCAGAATATCTATAAGAGCAAAACGACCTGAGGGCTGGACCAATATGTTATTCCAATGCAAAGATCGAAAGAGTATTCCTCGCTGGTGCAGTAATGCTATAAAAGAGCCCAAAGACTCCACCAATGTCGCAACCTTTGCGACAGGGACTGTTGAGCACACATCCCTTAGGGTCTCTCCATCCAGATAGGCATACCAGATCAATTCACGTGGTGGATCAGCACAACGTCCATAATCTTCAATGGTAATTGTGTCGATTTCGCGCGCTTTCAATCCGTCAGCATTTTTGGTAAATCGACGTCCGGCGGGGAAAAAAGTGGTCCTGGACAGAAAACGCTTACAGCGAAATATCTTGATAATCCGGCGATCCTGGGTCAAAAGAACTTTCGGCCCGTAGCCATCCTTCTCGATCAAACGCGAATCATTAATCAGCGCCTGATATTCCTGGGGACTAATGTCTCTCATACTGTCCTTAAGAACCACGGCTCGCTGACAAGCCGCCCCTCTCTTTCAATAGTTTCATGGCAGCTTCAGCCACCTCATCCACCGTGATCGATGCGGCACATTCAACGTCCATAGAGCACTGTTTACGCATACAGACGGCACACGCCATCGGCACCTGCAGCAGAAGATGATTATCCCCCTTTGGTCCGTTACGATAGGCATCGGTGACCCGATAAATAGATACAGTTGGCGTACCGACAGCGGCGGCAATATGAATCGGACCGGTATCACAACCGATGGCCAGATCAGCGCGTTCCAGCAAGGCCACCAGATCTTTCAAGGTGCCCCGGGCCTGCTCGGCACTTGCTGCTGCAATCGCTTCAGCGGCGCTTTTTTCCTCCTCATTCCCCCATGTTAACAGAACATCAATATCATTGCCGCCTGTCAGTTGCTGGACCAGGGAACACCAGTTTTCCAAAGCCCAGAGTTTGGTCACCCAGGTTGTCCCATAATGGCAGACAACCAGCGGGCGTGTCCCCAATCCCCGCTGTGAAAGCAGACCCTCAAGTTTTCGCTGTTCCTCAGATCCGACAATCAGCGGACCCGCCAGAGGAGCAGTGTTCCCGCCTGGGAAAGCGGCGCGGGCAACGGCAAGGGATCGTTCGCTGACATGGTAGTCCCTATCCGTCAATGTGACCTTGACGTGGGTAGCCAGTAGTGCCGGCCATTCGCGTACGCCGTCACGGGCAAATCCGTATCTTCTGCGCGCACCGGACAACATGGTCAACAAACCGCTTTTACTGTTTCCCTGCAGATCGAGTGCAACATCGTAGGCCTCTCTGCGTATTTCAGTGGCAAGGGACGTTAAACCTCGCACGCTTGCGATAAGCCCTCCTTTGCGCCACTGTTTCGTGTCGACCTGAAGAACACGACGAATCAGGGGCTGTCCCTCCAGTAAAGAAGCGAAGGGCTTTTCTACCAGCCAGTCAATTTGCGCAGCAGGATCCGCGCTCTTGATCCAGGCCAGCACCGGCAAGGCATGAACCACATCACCTAACGCGCTGGTTTTGACAATCAGCACCTTCATGGACGCTTTTCCACGAGTTCACGGGCAGCGACTATAACTCGTTCAGCGGTTACCCCCTCCATACAGCGATGGTCGATTGGACACTGGCGCAACATACAGGGTGAACACTCAACCTCATGACGGACGATCCGGCATTTATCCGTTCGCGGTGAGGTCGTGGTATGATCCGTCGGCCCAAATACCGCCACGATGGGTACACCCAGGGCCGCACCGACATGCATCGGGCCGGAGTCATTGGTAACCATCAGGGCACATCGTTCAAGTACTGCCATCATCTGGCGGACACTGGTTTGCCCAATCAAATCCAGGGGCTGTTGCTTCATTGCTGTGACGATATCAGCACCTATCTCCGCCTCTGCAGGACCTCCGGTAAGGACAATCTTGAAGCCATACTCTTGGGCGAGGGCATCACCGACGGCAGCAAAACGTTCAGGAATCCAGCGCTTTGCCGCTCCATACGCCGCACCCGGATTGATGGCCAGCCAGGGGCCGCCGGGCATCAGATTGGCAGCCCACTGTTGTTCATCGGGACGAACATACAGCTGCGGTTGATATGTCTCACCTGTTAATCCCAGATCATCAAGCATCGACAGATAGTAATCGACATGATGCAGACCATGCTTACTGTCGCGCGTTGGCACCCCCATGTTGAGCAGTGGCCCGCGACCGTCTGTCCGATAGCCTGCCCGATGGGGAATAAAGGCCAAAACGGCCATGACGGCTGCCTCGACAGCATTCTGCAAAAGGACACCAAGCTCAAAGCGCTCACGTCGCAACCGGGAACAAAATCTCACAAAACCCTTCAACCCGGCGTGTTGTTGTTTTTTATCAAAAATGATCACCCGGTCGCAACAGGGATGGTACAGGAACAGTTCCGCAACCAGCGGGTTGGCAACCACAACAATTTCAGCATCGGGGAAGGCATCACGTAAACGCCTGATAGCCGGCGTCGTCATCACAGCGTCGCCAATCCAGTTCACAGCACGCACGAGAATGCGCTGTGGAGGCTTGTGGCTGAATTTTTCAGGAAGATGCACCATGTGAGATATCAAGATCTGTCTGATGTTGCGGAAGGGTTCATACACTAAGCGGAAAGTCAGCCGCAGGATTCTGCTTCGTCTACCAGCATCACGGGAATCTGATCACGAATCGGATAACTCAACTTACAGGCATCACAGATGAGCTCATTCTTCTGTGGTTCATACGTTATCTGGTGGCGACATTTGGGGCAAGCCAGAACCTTGACTAATGAATCGGTAATCGTCATTCCTGTCTCCATAATTTGTGACTGATCAGTTCGATCAGCCCTTCACCATCGGTTATTTCCAGATGAAGACCGACATAATAACATGGCAATTCAAACATATTGGCGGCCAGTTTGACAGCATCTTTTTCCGTCGTCAGCAGCAAGTCACAGCCAGCGGCCTCTGTAGAAATCATTTCAAGGGTTTCCGGTACATAGACGACATGATCCGGCAATGAGCAAAACCGATCCGGAACAACACCATGCTCAGACAAGGTCTCCAAAAAACGCTGATTATCGGCCAACCCGGAAAAAGCACAGATGTTCTTGTTCTTCAACTCATCTATATGACAGGTTATGCCATCAAGAGCTGTCACCGTCAACGACAGACAGTGTCGACTGTGAAAAAACGGCCGGGAACAGTCAGGCAAATCCACCATTGAGTCTGAACGGGTCAACAACAGGACATCAGCCCGTTTCAGCGCTGAAATACCCTCGCGCAATTTCCCGGCCGGCAGGGTCCATCTGTTGCCAAAAGGATCCCTGGCATCAAGCAGCACCAGATCCACATCGCGGGCCAGTCGGCGGTGCTGAAAAGCATCATCGAGCACAATAACATCTACATCCAGATGCTCCTCAACGTAGCGAACACCTGCGGCCCGTTGACGAGCAACAATGATCGGGCACTCCGGGTTTCTCCGGGCCAGCAACAGGGGTTCGTCACCGCACTGTTCAGCCGCCATCATGATCTGACAGCCGTCAGAAACAACCGCCACTGCCTGCTGATATGATCCTCCGTAACCACGACTGACGATAGCGATCCTTTTTCCAGCAGCAGTAAAAGCTTTTACCAGCCAGTCAACTGTCGGTGTTTTTCCGGTACCCCCGACAGTGATATTGCCCACAGAGATAATTGGCAAGGAGGATTGATAAGATGAGAGAAGCTGATAATCGTAAGCCCAGTTCCGGAACCAAACGATGATGGCATAACACCAGCTTGGCGGTAGCAGAAAAAGCAGAAGCAGCTTCAGTAACAATGGCTTTGGATCGCTGGTACTGACTTGATGATGCCAGCGGGCAAACAAACTGATCACGATGTCATTATCCGCTTCAGATGATTGACCGTTCGTTGAGTTGCCCCGGCGTTCTCACTAATCAGTGTTCGTCCCGCCTCACCCATGGCACGACAGCGACCAGGGTCACTCAGCATGGTCGTAAAAACCTGCACCATCTCTTCGATATCTTCGATTTGCCGTCCAGCACCAGCACGGATCAGCTTATCGGAAATCTCTTTGAAATTGTGCATATAAGGTCCATATACAACTGGTTTTGAAACCAATGCCGCTTCCAAAGGGTTGTGCCCGCCAATTGGAACCAGACTGCCACCGACAAACACCAGATCAGCAATGCTGTAAAGGGGGATAACCTCTCCCAAGGTATCAACAACCAGCACCTCATCACTGGACAGGACATCAGTTTCCAGCGTTAGTTCACTGCGCAATCGCGAGGGAACAGAACGCTCTTTGAGCAAGGATTGAATATCACGCCGCCGCTCCGGATGACGTGGTATCAGAATCAGCACTAACGGTTTTGACAGTTTGTCGGCAATCAGATTTCTGGTTTCAATCAGGGGGCCCTCTTCGCCTTCATGTGTACTGCCGGCAACCAGCACCAGAGCATTTTCCGGAATCCGATACAAGGCTTTCCTGTCGATAATATCCTGTTCGGTGAAATGCAAAAGCTGCTGATCAAACTTCAAATTTCCGGTATTTTCAATACGATTACTACAGGCCCCCAAGGCCTGGATTCGTTCAGCGTCAACTTGTGATTGCATACAGAAGAAGCTGAAACTTTCAAGAATGGGGCGCAACAAAAAACGTCCCTTACGGTAGCGCGGAAAAGACCGGTCTGACAAACGACCGTTGACCAGCATCAAGGGAATATTGCAAGCTCTGGCCTGGGCGACAAAGTTCGGCCAGATTTCTGTTTCAACAATCAAAATAGCCTGAGGTTTAATCAACGCCAGGGCCTTGCGCACTGTCCAGCTGAAATCGAAGGGAAAAAACAGGCACATGTCGATCTGCCTGTTGGACATTGCCATGACATGACCGGTTTCGGTAACATTGGTAACCAGAATCAGGTGTTGAGGATAGGCCTGACGCAAGGCAGTTATCAGCGGAATGGCGGCCCGGGTCTCTCCAACAGATACGGCATGGATCCAGATAACCTGCTCCTCGCGCCAGCGAGAGAGTTGCTCCGGCGTGTAATACGCCAGACGTTCACGAATTCCACGCCTGCTCTTCCCGTAACGAACACCCCGCAACAGGTAATAAGGAACCAGGAACAGTCCTGAGATCAATAATGTCAGATTATACAGCAGTCGCACCCTGAGCCTCCAACCAGGACTCAGCCTGACGCTGATTGTCTTCCATGGCCGCCTGCAACCTAAGGCGGCACTCATCAATTGATTCATCACGCGAAAAAAACTGGGGCTGGCCACAAGAGTACACAGCGCGCGCAAAGGGATAAGGGAAAAGAAAACGATCCCATGAACGAAAGCGATAGCCCCTGCTGCAAACATAGGCCACCGGAACGACCGGACGGCCACTGACACGGGCCAGCTGAATGACGCCATCCTTGAGCTTGTGACGTGGTCCTTTGGGACCATCCGGCGTTACCACCAGGTCAAATTTTTCATCAGCCAGTTGCAGCAGTTCACGAAACGCCTGACGCCCTCCCCGCGTGGATGACCCACGCACAGTTCCATGACCAAAACGCTTCATGGTGCGGGCAATCAGGTCACCGTCTGTTGAGGCGCTGATCAATATCTTTGCCCCCGGTCCACGATAGCCTTTGATCATCAGCAACAGTTGATCATGCCAGAAAGAGAGTATCAGAAAACGGCCTTTCGCCCATTCCGACGTTAACACCTCTTCACCCAAGATCTGTTTGCGTTGACTGAAATAAATGATACGGATCAACACAGAACCCACCCAGGGAACAACCATCAGTAAAAGTTTTTTTTTAAAGCTCATTGGTCTTCACCCTTAAACTGGGCATCATAGAGACGTGCGTACAGCCCCTGTTGCTTCAACAATTCGTGATGGGATCCCTGTTCGACGATTCTACCATGATCGAGAACCAGAATCCGGTCAGCGTGCATAATTGTTGACAGCCTGTGCGCAATAACAAAGGTTGTACGATTTTTCATCAAGTTGACCAAAGCCCGCTGAACCATCGCTTCACTTTCCGTATCCAGCGCGCTGGTCGCCTCATCCAGAAGAAGAATAGGAGCGCTGCGCAAAATGGCCCTGGCAATGCAAATGCGCTGCCGTTGGCCACCTGAAAGTCGAATCCCCCGATTACCGATCAGGGTATCGTAGCCATCAGGCAACTCATTGATAAAGTCGGTAGCATAGGCTTTCTCAGCAGCATCTCTAACGGCGTCCATGTCGGCATCAGGCGAGCCGTAACGGATATTGTTGGCCAGGGTATCGTTAAAAAGAAAAGTTTCCTGATCAACCAGAGCCAGATGGTGATGCAGACTCTTTTGAGTCAAGGTGCGAATATCATAACCGTCAATGAGAATGGAGCCTTGCTGGGGGTCGTAATAGCGATTGAGCAGGCCGATAAAGGTACTTTTGCCGGCACCGCTGGGTCCGACCAGCGCAATCACCTCTCCCGGAGCAGCAGTTACCGAGAAATCAACCAGCACCGGTTCCTGCTCGTAAGCAAATGTAACACGGTCAAAGGTCACGTCCCCCCGGCATTCAAGCATATCCACTGCATCCGGAGCATCAACAATTTCCGGAGCCTTGTCCAATACTTCAAATACCCGCTCCGCCGCGCCGGTAGCCTTCTGGATTTCATTATTAACTTTTGCAAGCTTTTTCAGTGGCTTGTATAGCAGGACAATAGCAGTCAACAGAGAAAACATCTCACCTTGACTAATATCCCCGGCCAGTACTCGATTCAGCCCGTACCAGAGAATAAAAGCAACTCCGACAGAACTTAAAATTTCCATCAAAGGGGAAGTCGCTGCGGAATAACGAATCGTCTTGCGAATGAATGAAAAGTATCCGGCATTGACCCTGGAAAACTTTCCGGTTTCCTGATCTTCACAACCGAAGGATTTGACCACCTTGATACCGGAAAAACTCTGTTCCAAAACCGATGTCAAATCACCCATTGCCGCCTGGCCGCGCCGCGAATACTTCTTGATCTGTCGCCCGATGGCTGCCGCCGGCAATGCTACCGCCGGAACAACAATAAAAGCGAAGAGGGTCATTTTCCAGTCCAGATACAGGGCATAACCGATAAGGGCAACGAAGGTGACTGACTCCCGCAGGAGCGTCACCAGTACTTCCGCAAACACCGACTGCATGACACTGATATCATTGAGAACACGTGACATCAGGTTGCCCGAGGACCTGGTCACATAATAACGCATGGAAAGACGCATGGTATGATCAAACACCTGGTTGCGGATATCCTGAATAGCACGCTGGCCGGCGATACGGATACAGTATTCCTGAACGTAATCCGACACCCCTTTTAACGCAGTAATACCCACGACCAGAAAAGGCGTCAGCTGAACGAGGCCCATATCTCCGGCAATAATCAGATCATCGACAAAGGGTTGAACAATATAAGCGATAAGCGCATTGGAACCGGCGACTCCCAACGAAGCCACCATTGACAGGGCAATGATCCACTTGTAAGGCGCGGCATAGGATACAATTCGCAAATGAATATTGTTTTTTCTGCTCATTTATTTACAAACACTCTTTCTCTGCCGCTACCGATCATCTCAATGACCATGGCGGCAACACGTTCTGAACAACCGGGGTCGCCCAACAGGGACCCGACATCGGCAAGGTCATTGCGGACGCGACTGCGGTAAGATCCTTCGTTCAACAAACGCATTATCTCTTCGGAGATAGCTTCCGGACTTGCCTCGTGCTGGATGAGCTCACTAACAATTCTCCGACCGGCGACAATATTCGGCAAACCAATGTAGGGTACCTTGATCAGCCTTTTGGCAATTGCGTAGGTAACCGGGTTCAGCTTATAGATAATCACCATCGGCGTCATCGTTAACGCAATCTGCAGTGTTACCGTTCCGGAAACAGTGGCGATAGCATCACAGGCTGCTGCTGTATCGTAGATCGATTCGTCAACCAGCGTCACGTCCACCCCTGAAGCAGAAATATACCCACGCAATAATTCTGCAGAAAGGGACGGTGCAACCGGCATCAGAAACTGTACGTCCGGGTCCAACTGGCGCACGATCCTCGCCGCAGCAAGCAAGGTATCAAGGCAATAGCGGATTTCATTGCGGCGACTACCGGGGAAGAGGCCAACGACCTTGCAAGCCGGATCCAGAGCATGCTGGTGCAAAAAAACGTCTTTTGCCGTTGTAATACTGAAATCGGTCACCAATGGATGTCCGACATATTGAACATCGATGTCAAGACCGCGATACAGATCAGGTTCAAAGGGGAAAACAGCCGCGAGACGATCCACTACCTGTGCTATCTTGCGTGTCCGACCACGACGCCAGGCCCAGACCTGAGGGCTGACATAGTACAGCACCGGCACTCCTGCTTTTTTTGCCTTGGCAGCAAGACGCAGGTTGAATTCGGGAAAGTCGATCAGCACCAGCACATGCGGCGGCTTTTCGCTGCACAGAATCGCTTCAAGTCTCTTGAATGCGGTATATATGGGTTTGAAATGACGAACGACCTCAATCAGTCCAACAACAGCAAGTTCTTCTCCACGAAACAGAATATCGCACCCTTCTGCCTCCATTTGCCGTCCGCCGACACCGTAAAAGGTCAGATCATCACAGAGAGTACGCAATGCCCTTATCAGACGTGATCCGTGTAAATCACCGCTGGCTTCGCCGGTAACGATCATGACCCTGAACTGTTCGGACGAAGAGTCGGCCGCTCGAGTCATTTGAGTGAATCACCGATCACCTGACAAATCTGCCTGATCTGTTGATCCGTCAATTCCGGATACATCGGCAAAGAAAGCACTGATTGTGCCAGTTTCTCAGCAACAGGACAGGCATCCATGTACTGTTCGCGAAACACTTCCTGACGATGTAAAGGAATAGGATAATAAACAGCGCTGGCAATACCGGCATCAGCCAGTGCGGCTTGAACCTTGTCACGATGCTCCAGCCTGATCGTGTACTGATGATATACGTGGGTTCTGCCGCTTTCTTCACTGGGAGTCAAGACGGGCACATCCTGTAGATAGTGACGATAAGCCTGAGCGTTGCGACGACGGGCCTGATTGAAATCGTCGATGTAACGTAACTTGACACGCAGTACGGCCGCCTGAATCTCATCAAGGCGACTGTTATAACCAATTACCGCATGATGATATCGCTCACGGCTACCATGGTTACGCAAAACCTTGAGTTCCCGAGCCATGTCGACATCATTCGTCGTCACCAGCCCCCCGTCGCCAAAACAGCCAAGATTCTTGCTGGGGAAAAAAGAAAAGCAACCGGCCAGGCCCAGTGTTCCTGTTAGCCTGTCACCGTACCCGGCACCAAAAGACTGGGCACAATCCTCAATCAGCAACAAATCGTGGCGTTTACAGATGTCCAGGAGAGCATCCATATCGGCAGGCTGACCGAAGAGATGTACCGGCAATATCGCTCGAGTACGATCTGTTATCGCACTTTCGATCTTTGCAACATCAAGATTAAACGACTTTTCGTCAACATCAACGAAAACCGGACGAGCGCCGACATAAGCGATAGCTTCAGCCGTTGCTATGAAAGTAAAGGGTGATGTGATCACTTCGTCGCCGTCGCCAATACCGGCAGCACGTAACGCCAGGTGCAGGGCATCTGTTCCCGAACCACAACTCACTGCAAATTTTGCTCCGAGAAAGGCGGCAACTTCTTCTTCAAGTGCCTGCACATTGGGGCCCAGAATGAATTGGGTGGAACCAAGAACTTCCGACACAACCGTGTCAAATTCACTTTTGTATTTTTCGTACTGCAGCTTCAGATCCACCATCGGTATATTCATGAATATTTCCTGTGTGAAAGGTCGGTTTTCTAAAGTGACATGGAAGCAATCGATCAAATGTCGATAGCTCAGTATGTGATCTCATGATACAGCTTACGTGTAATCCACAAGGCCATTTCCAGCGCTCGCCGTCCATCATGACCACTCACAACCGGCGGCAGGCCTTCGCGTACGGAACGAACAAACGCCTGAATCTCTGCAAGCAATGTGTCCCCCTCAGCAAAAGTTGTTTCCTGCATGGTAACATTTGGAATCACCGGTACAGGAACACCCTCCCCCCCTTTACGGAAGACTCCTATCTGGCGCGTCTGGTAATCAATGGAGATGTAAGCGTCCGGCTGAAAAATACGAATACGACGCATCGCCTTATGACTGACTCGACTTGCAGTGATATTGGCGACACAGCCATTGGCAAACTGCAACCGGGCATTGGCAATATCAACCTGATCAGACAAAACAGGCACACCGACGGAATTTACGATATCAACCGGATGCTTGACCAGATTGAGGATGATATCGATATCATGAATCATCAGGTCAAGAACGACGTTAACGTCGGTCCCACGAGGTTTGAATGGAGACAAGCGGTGAGTTTCGATAAACATCGGATTCTTAAGAACACCATCAAGAGCCACAACGGCCGGATTAAACCTCTCAAGATGTCCCACCTGAAAAACCAGATTCCGGTGTTCTGCTATTGCTATCAGTTCATCTGCTTCGTCAAGGGTCTGGGTAATGGGTTTTTCGAGAAGAATGTGGACCCCGGCTTCAAGAAACACCTTGCTCACCTTGAAATGAAGATGGGTCGGCACTACAATGGAGACCAGATCTACCAGACCAATAATGTCAGTATAATCACCATAGGCCTGCGCACCTACTTCTGCCGCCACCATCCGAGCACGGTCCATATCACTGTCAACAACCGCGACAAGGTCCACACCCTCAAGGGCGGCATATTTTTGCGCGTGAAAAAGACCCAGATAACCTACACCAACAACACCGGCACGAAGATTACTCAATTGGATTCACTTCAGCGGGCCAGGCCGCGCTGACTCCCTTTGATAAAGTCGACAAAATATTTGATTTCCGGCATTCCACCAAACTCGGATGTTATCTGTTCCAGGGCCGTCTCGAGACGCAGCCCGGAGCGGAACAGCAACCGATAGGCTTTACGTATAGCGGCGATGGTTTCTTCACTGAAGCCACGACGTTTCAGACCAACCAGATTAAGACCGACAGTTTTTGCCCGATCACCCTGAACCAGACAATAAGGGACAATGTCCTGGGCAATCATTGAGCCACCACTCACCATGACATGGCTACCGATACGTGTAAATTGATGGACAGCGCACAAACCACCGAGGATTGCATAATTGTCTACCTGCACATGACCAGCCAGGGTTGCCGCATTGGCCATGATCACGTGATTGCCGACGACGCAGTCATGAGCTACATGGGAATAGGCCATAAACAGGCAATCACTGCCGACCCGGGTAACACCGAGACCGTCCTGGGTACCCAGGTGAACGGTAACAAACTCACGAAAGTGATTCCGATCGCCGATAACCAAAGAGGACTCTTCACCGGAGAATTTTAAATCCTGGGGAACAGCCCCGATTGACGAAAACTGAAAGATACGGTTATCACATCCAATTTCTGTTTTTCCTTCTATCACGACATGAGAAGCAACCGTGGTGCCGGCACCGATGCGGACGTTCTCCCCGATAACGGCATAAGGACCGACAGTAACGCTGGGGTGCAATTGGGCCCCGGGGGCAATAATGGCCGTGGGATGAATCATGTAACTCTCCGATAGTTAATTTTTCATGTTGTCGCAAGAAAGCCATTTGTCGTGATGGCCAAGCAAAAAACAGCAGCTGCAAGGCGCGCAATTGTCGAGCAACGTCAAATACTTATGTACGACGACGCCGTGAGGCAATGGCAGCAACGCAGCAGCTGGCGAACGTTACAACGCCATTATTTTTTTGCGAACGTTGCCTTCAGTTCAGCTTCAGCTACAAGAGCGTCATCGACATATGCTTTCCCTGCGAACTGATAGATCCCCCGCCGCCGCGACAAAAGCTCCAGATCCATGCGCAGCACATCACCGGGCACAACCGGTTTACGGAAGCGGGCTTTGTCGATTCCGACAAAATAGGTGACTCGGTCCTTTTCTATCTTGTCAACCACAGTGACATAAGCACCACCCACCTGCGCCATGGCTTCAACGATCAAGACTCCCGGCATAATCGGATGGCCGGGGAAATGCCCCTGAAAAAAAGGCTCATTGATAGTCACATTTTTATATCCATAAGCCCTTTTCCCACCTTCCACTTCCTCGATACGATCCACGAGTAAAAACGGATAGCGATGAGGCAGAACTTCCATGATCTGTTGTATGTTCAGTTCAAGCACGTCCATCCTCCTTCAACAGTGCCTCGAGTTCTTCCATTTGCTTCTTTAAGTGCAGCAATTCTTTTCTCATCTCCGGCAACTTCGGCAGCGTCATGGTCGCACGCAACCACTCCTTATGCGGCATGACGGGAGCCCCGGACAAAACCTGATGCGGAGCTTCCAGGTTGCCACTGATCCCACCCCGTGCACCAATAGTAATGTTATTTCCCACCTTCAGATGTCCGGCAATTGCCGACTGCCCTCCAAAGGTACAGTGATTACCGATATGGCTGCTACCGGCAAAACCGACCTGGGCGACAACGATACAATCTTCGCCCATGTTAACATTGTGACCAACCTGAACCAGATTATCGATCTTGGTCCCACGGCCTATTCGCGTTTCTCCCAGCGTGGCACGGTCGACGCAAGAATGAGCACCAATTTCAACATCATCCTCGATAACGACAATTCCAACCTGGGGGATTTTATAATAGCGCGAGCCTTCTGGAGCAAAGCCAAAACCATCGGCCCCAATAACCGCTCCAGGCTGCAATATAACCCGATCCCCCAATCGGCACCCCTCTCTGACGACGGCATGAGCATGAACAACACAGTCAGCCCCAACAATCACATGGGGGTAGAGACAGACGCCCGGATGAAGAACGCTGCCTTTACCGACAACGGCATGTTCGCCGACAACACAACCCGGATGGATTGTCGCAGTCGGATCAATCCGGGCGGAATCAGCGACCCGCGCTCCCGGCATAATACCGGGAGTCGGTTTATCGCCTTCATGGAAAAAAGCCAGAACCTTGGCAAAGGCAAGATAAGGATTAGCACAGACAATCAGGTTCTTTCCAGAGACCTCGACACCAGGAGACACGATAATAGCGGAAGCTTGACTCGTCTGCAGATGTGACAGATATTTTTTGTTTGCCACAAAAGATATTGCCCCCGTGCCGGCGTTGTCAATGGGTGCAACCCGATCAATCATTGTTGCCGGATCACCCTCGACCTGCCCCTGAACCAACTCTGCCAATCTGGCTAAGGTTGTCATAAAGCCTCCTGCCACTATCCTATCGTTTAGTCGCGTCGTAAGCCTTGATCAACTCATCGGTCAGGTCGATCCCCGGATCAGCAAAAACGATTGCGCCTTCGTTCTTCTCGATGATCATTGTGTAACCGCTTTCAGCACCAAGTTTCTGAAGAACATCAAACAGTTCATTGATGATGCGGGTAGTAAACTCGGCATCCTGCTGCTGTAACTCCTCCTGAATATCCTGCTGGAAACGCTGCAATTCGGTAACCCGGCGCTGGTATTCACGCTCACGATCAGAACGCGCTGCATCAGACAAGAGTGCTGCCTGACGCTCCAGGTCTTCCTTCATCCGCAACACTTCCTGCTGCTTTGTTCTGAATTCACCCTCATAACGCTGAACCTGGGCTGTCATCTGTTCTTTAGCCGCAATTCCGGCTTTAGATAGATTCAGCGCCCGTTGCAGATCTACATAGCCAATTTTTTGAGCACACACAGGCACGGCAATAAACAGGACTGCTAAAAGAATCAAACTGATTTTTTTCATATTCTCTCCTTGAAAATTATTTTAGAAAGGTCTTCCAATCGTAAATTCAAACACGCTCTTTCTTTCACTATCACGAGGCGACAAGTTGTAGCCCCACTCAAACCTCAAGGGTCCTAAAGGACTGCGCCAGCGAATCCCGGCTCCGGCACTGTGACGCATATCGGAAAAGTATTCTTCGTTGTTATGCCAGGCATTACCGGTATCATAGAAAATGACGCCCTGAAGTCCGAGGGGGCGATAAATGGGGAACAAATACTCCAGGTTAAAATAAGCCATCTTTTCACCACCGACAAACACATCATCTTCTATCGGTCCAATCTCGCGGGATTTAAAGCCACGAATGGTGCTGATACCGCCGAGAAAAAACCGCTCACTCAGTGAAACATCACCGCCACGTGTTGAGGTTATATAACCGATCTCACCATGAGCGGAAAACACCGTCCCCCAAAACAATGGAAAGAAGTGACGATGTGACGCAATTGGTCTCAAAAAGTGCTCAGATCCGCCCAGCCCGGCGTATTCAAGGCTGATCCGGGTAATACCCCCACGGCTTGGTTCTTCATGAAAATCGGTACTGTTCCGCACCCACTGGGTGGTAATGGACGACAAGGTTGATTTGCCGGCCTGATCGACGATGAAGCGATTATTCAATGCTGTCGCACTTAAATTACGTATCTCTTTCTGTTCGTACCGATAGGTCATAAAAATGCGCGAGTTGCGACTGACTGGGTGACCGGCGCGAATGGCACCCCCGGTGCGATGATCATCATAATCACGGTATTCACGCTTTGAACGATATACCTCTCCGCCCAGGGTCCATTCCGTATCAAGAAAATATGGATCCGTCACCGCCAGCGAATAAGTTGTACTCTTGGATCCGACAGAACCACTCAGACTGACATCAAGCCCGCGACCAAGAAAGTTCTCCTGGGTAATGGAACCTTGGGCCATTACCTTATCTACCGATGAATAGCCAAGACCGATGGAAAAGGTTCCCGTCAAGCGTTCCGACACGACAACATCTACTACACTTAAGTCCTCGGCTGATCCGGGACGATCAGTAATCTGCACCTCTTCGAAAAACCCCAGATTACGAATACGACGGTTGGCTTCCTTCAGGTTACTCGAACTGTAGAGTTCACCTTCAATCACCGGAATCTGACGACGAATGATTTTGTCCCTTGTCCGGATGTTACCACTGATATCAACGCGTTCGATAGACACTTGCACACCCTGTTCGATTTCGAGCTCAATATCGAACAGCAGATCTTCAGCTCTTCTTGTCGTCAAGGGAACAACATTGACATAGGCGTAACCACTGTCGGCATAGAGATCCGTTAAGGCGACAATACTCTCCCGCAATTCAAGGCGACTGAAGACCTTGCCTTCCTGAAGCCTTACCTGCTTCAAGAGCTCATCTTGCGGATAGAGCAGATCACCGCTGACACTGATGTTGCCGACTCGATACTGTGGACCTTCATCAATTTCTATTTCAATGTTCAAATATCTGTCATCAACCAGGGTAACCTGCGGTTGCTGAACGATAACATCCTGATGGCCGATGTCATAATAAGACATCTTGATACGCTCGACATCGAGCTCCATTGCTTCCTCAAGATAAACACCACGCCCCGTCATCCACGATAAAAACCAGCGCTCCCTGGTTTCCATGTTCTTAAGCAAGGCTCTCTTGCTGAGGACTTTGTTGCCGACAAAATTGATGTTCCTGATCCGGATCTTTCTGCCTTCATTAATCGTATAGACAAGCGTGGCCTCACCCCTGTCGTCTGTGATCAGCTGGGTCTCAATATGAACGGCATGATATCCATCTTTGACATAGGCACTCTTGAGATCCTGAACACTTGATCGCACACGATTGTGATCAAAAATAAACGGCGGTCGCAGGCTGTTTCGTTCACTCAATTTCTGGTCGGAAAGTTTCTTGTTACCGCGATACTCAAAAGTCCGAACCAACGGCAGTTCCTGTAGAGCAAAAACAAGGATATTGCTCCCCTGCACAACATCCACCCGAGCTGAAATATTGTAGAAGCCCCCCAGAGCATAAATATTTCTGACGTTGGTATCGATCAATTCGTAAGTAACGACATCACCAGGATTGATGGAAATGGCTCCGCGAATGGCTGCTGTCGCCACACGACGATTACCTTCGATCTGAACCTGCGCCACGCGAAAGTCCTCAGCAAACGCAGAAAAAACACACACAAAGGTCAGGCACAATGCAATAAATAAAGATCTCAGCATCAATATAATCCTCAAGGAAATACAAGCACGGGCAAAGGCGGAATTATAGAAGACTGTACCGGCAACATCAATTCAAAATATCTCCGACCAACACTCCATCTTCAATTTTAAGCGTCCGGTCAAGTCCGGCTGCAAGCGGCATGTTATGGGTTACGATCACCATCGTCAACCCACGGCTGCCGTGCATACGGTTCAACAGAGAAACAATTTCATCAGAGGTACCACTATCGAGATTACCGGTAGGCTCATCGGCCAGCAGCAGCTGTGGCTCATTAACCAGGGCCCTGGCGATTGCTACACGCTGCTGCTCGCCACCGGACAGAGCTCCGGGCTTATGAGCCAATCTGTGGCCAAGGCCAACCTCAGCAAGAATCTCCGCAGCCTTTGCAGAGGCAACAGCGCGCGCCCGACCGGCAATCAGTTGTGGCATCATAACATTTTCCAATGCCGTAAACTCGGGCAACAACTGATGGAACTGAAAGACAAAACCAACAGTACGATTACGAAAGGCGTCCAGTGCCTTTCCTCGCAATGAAAAAAGATTTGCCCCTTCGACGCAAACATCACCGGAAGTTGGTTTATCAAGGCCTCCAAGGATATGCATCAGGGTTGTTTTCCCCGCACCCGATGTCCCAACCACCGCGACTCGTTCACTCTTTTTTATCTGCAGATCGATGCCACGCAACACATCAATTTTTCCACCGGGGGTCAGAAAGGATTTACACAGATGCCGCACCTTGACCATGGCCTGATCAGTCATAACGCAAAGCCTCCGCCGGATCCATCCGTGACGCTCGCCAGGCGGGATAAACAGTTGCCAACAGGGAAATCGTCATGGCCATGACAACAACCGCGATAACTTCGACGACAACAATTTCTGAAGGAAAGCGTTCCATTCCGTAAACAGCCTGATCAAAAATCTGGATACCGAAAAAACCTTCAATCCCCTTTATCAAGCTATCAGCATAATAAGCCAGGGTTATACCAAGGCTGGTGCCAAGCAAGGTTCCCAAGGTACCAATAATCAATCCCTCAAACATGAAAATCTTCATGATGCTGCGCGCATTAGCACCGATAGCACGCAAGATGGCAATATCCCGTGTTTTTTCCATCACGACCATTATCAGGGTCGTAGCAATATTGAAGGCCGCTACCAGAACAATAATCGCCAGAACAATAAAAAGACCGAGCTTTTCCAGTTTCAATGCCGACAGAAAAGAACCGTAAAGACTTTGCCAGGGTCGCACAACCGTAGGAAAGTCAAATTGGCGGCTGAGTTGTTCTGCAACAAAAGGAGCACGCTCGAACAAATCAACCTCTATTTCTATACCACTGACCAATCCTTTGGACTCAAAAAAGGACTGGGCCTCAGACAAGGGGATGTACGCGTAAAAACTGTCAATGAGACTACTCTGTTTTTCAAAAATGCCGACGATCTGGAAAGGCTTCATTTTCGGCATCATGCCAAAAGGAGTTACCGTGAACAACGGCGGAATAACATTGACCAGATCACCCAAATCGACATCAAGGGTCGCTGCTGTGTCCATACCGATAATAATACCCGGACGATCCCGCTGCGAAAAAAACAACTCCGGGATGTCAGCACTATTGTAGGTTCGTAATTGCTGCGAAAGGATTTTATGATCCCCATCAACTCCTTTGACACTGACTGCCGCAACATTGCCGCCGGCCAGCAACATGGCTTCCCTGGCAACAAAGGGGGCAGCGGAAACAACATGAGGAATTTTTTTTGCGGCTTCTACCAGTTCTCGTGGATTATCAATGCCCTCACCATAGCGCTGGATCAGAACATGGGGCACGTTACCAAGAATCTGCTGTCGTACTCCTTCGGTAAAACCTGTCATCACCGCCTGCACAAGGATCAGGGCGGCAACACCCAGAGTAACCCCGGCGATGGAAATAAAAGAGATAACAGAAATAAAGGTCTGTTTCCTCTTCGCGCGCAAATAGCGCAGACTGACAAACAACTCATAGGTCATTGTCAGATCAACCCGCTTCGGGGCGCATTTGCGGAAAAAGGATCACGTCTCTGATAGAAGCGGAATTAGTCAGCAGCATTACCAGACGATCGATACCAATCCCCTCTCCTGCTGTCGGAGGCAGTCCGTATTCGAGCGCGCGGATATAGTCTTCATCCATGGCGTGAGCTTCTTCATCACCAGCTTCTTTTTCCTGCAATTGTTTGACAAATCTTTCTTTTTGATCGATGGGATTATTCAACTCGGAGAAAGCATTGGCCAGTTCACGCCCGACAATAAATAACTCGAAACGGTCGACAACATCAGGATTCGCATCATTTTTACGCGACAGCGGAGAAATCTCAGTTGGATACTGAGTAATGAAAACCGGATTCCATAATTCAGGTTCAACAACCGCGTCGAATATCTCGGCCAGCAACTTGCCGTGACCGATATCACCATCAAGCTCCAGCCCCAGCGTGTCATTGGCATATCCTAGAGAAGCATCGCGATCATCAAGCAGGTCCGAAGCGACACCAGCATACTTGACAATTGCATCCTTCAGGGTCAGTCGCTCCCATGGCGGCGAAAGATCAACCGTTTTTTCACCGTAGGGGATCACCAGAGAGCCGCATACCTGCTGCGCTACATGACAAATCAACTGTTCTGAAAAATTCATCAGGTCGTCGTAGGTCGCGTAGGCCTGATAGAATTCCATCATGGTAAACTCGGGGTTGTGTTGAATCGATATGCCTTCATTGCGAAAGTTTCGATTGATTTCAAAAACCCGATCAAAGCCACCGACAACCAACCTCTTCAGGTACAATTCCGGCGCAATGCGCAAAAACAGGTCCATTTTAAGGGTGTTGTGATGCGTCACAAAAGGCCTGGCCGTTGCACCACCGGCAATCTGCTGCATCATTGGAGTTTCGACCTCAAGATAGTCGTGCTCAAGCATGAAGTCACGTATCAGATTAATGATGCGACTGCGCTTGCGAAAAACTTCACGGACCTCAGGGTTGACCATCAGGTCCAGATAGCGTTGACGATATCGGGTTTCGACATCGGTCAGCCCGTGCCATTTTTCCGGCAGCGGCAACAGGGATTTGGTGAGCATTTTTACCTCGGTGGCACGGATCGAAAGCTCATCTGTCTGGGTTCGGAACGGGACACCACAGATGCCGACGATGTCGCCGATATCAAACTTTTTAAACAGATTGAACTCATCGTCACCAATATCCTTTTTGGCAACGTATACCTGAAGCTTCCCGTGACCGTCCTGCAACTGCAAAAAGGCGGCCTTGCCAAAATCACGACGTGCCATGATACGACCGGCAATGCGGTATTCCACCGTTGATCCTTCAAGATCTTCGCGTGAATCCTGTTCGTGACCATGACGAATCTGATCAGTACGATGAAGTACCTTGAAATCGTTTGCAAACGGATTGACCCCCGCACTGAGATAGGTGTCAATTTTCGCCCGACGTTGTTGCAGCAGCTCGTTTAGTTCTTCCATGATCTCCATCCTTAATTACCTAAAAAAACAAGAGACGAACAATAACGCCTGACCCAAGCATGCGTCAAGCATGAAACCGGGACGCGAAACATGACATCCTCAATCGGCCGCAACGACGCGGGTCAGGGCAGCAAGAAACTCCGTCGGTATCCGGCAGGGTTTGCGCCTCTGGTAATCGAAGCAAACCAACGGGGTATCCCCTTCCGCAGTCAGCTGACCCTCTCGTTCAATGCGATACTCAAGGGTAAAACCCGAGCGCCTCAGGCCAACAGCCCGTACACCGATCTGTAATCTGTCGTTATGAAACATTTCCTGCCGATAGTAGAGATGCGCCTCAGACATGATCAGGCCGCAACCGCCGACATCAACTTCAGAAAAGGGGCCAAGGTCGGCCAGAAACGCCAGTCGGGCATCCTGAAAGAAGGTCAGTACTGCAGCATTGCTGACATGGCCACCGTAATTGACAGCGCCGATACTGACCCGACAGCTGAACTCAAAAGAATAATTGTCCATGGCCATCACTACCTCTGACAGTGGTCACAATAGTAAGTGGAACGCTGTCCCAGACGACAGACCAGAACAGGCCTGCTACAGACAAAACATGGCTGTGATCCGCGACCGTAAACCAACAGCTCCTGATGAAAATAGCCCGGTCTCCCGTCACTGCCGGAGAAATCACTGATGGTTGTGCCTCCGCAGGCAATAGCAGCCGTCAGTACCTCTTTGACAGCAGTCACCAGCTGTTGATATTCCGATCTGCTGACCTTCCCGGCACAACGTGTGGGGTGAATGCCGGACCGGAAAAGGGCTTCATTGGCGTAGATATTGCCGACACCGACAACAACCTTTTGATCCATGATGAAGTTTTTTACCGCCAGCTTTTTCCCCCGCGACAGCTGATACAAGTATTTCCCCTGAAAACCGCCCTCCAGAGGTTCAGGTCCCAACTCGACTACCAGGGGATGCTGCAAAAGGTCATCACTGGAATAAATAAAGAGGCCGAAGCGCCGAGGGTCGGTAAAGCGTAAACAGGTACCATCGACAAAAATCAGATCAACATGGTCATGCTTCTGCTCGCTGGTACCGGCGGGCAGTATCCGTAACACGCCGGACATCCCCAGATGAATGATCACACCGCCCTGGTCCAGCGTCAGCAGCAGATATTTTCCCCGTCGCAACACCTGGCGAATCACCTGCCCCGGCAGAATTTTGCAGAGGGACGAATCAAGAGGCAGCCTCAAACCTGGAACGCGCAGGACCAGATCAAGAATTGTCTTTCCGACGACATGGGGAGTGATACCGCGACGGACAGTTTCTACTTCCGGCAACTCAGGCACGACTAGAAACGAACCTTATCAGCCGCTTGATCAAAATGGCTGAAATCTACCTGGGTCAGGGGAACAGACAACGTATCCGGATCAATTTTCTGTGCAGAATGATAGAGCCACCCTTTTGCGGTATGAAGCAACAGTGCTGACTCAAGGGCCTGGCACGACAAACCGCCGTGAACAAACTCAATGATCTGCAAACACTCTGTTTGCTGCTCATCAAGTCGACGTTCCATGGTGCACCGCCATGATCTCAGCTGGATTGCGGAAAGATTTTCTCGAGCGAAGGACAGATAATCATCAAGCTCAGGAAAATAGTGTAAAAAAGGAGCCTCCGGATGATAGGTCGCATAAAGTGCGGCATAGTCCCCGCGACAATGAGCGTCAAAACGCTGCTGCAGGCAGTCGGCAGGAGTCATTCTTTAATCCTCGGGTCAAGGGCATCACGGATGCCTTCACCAAGAAGGTTATAACCCAGCACCGTGACAAGAATAGCCAGCCCCGGAAAAACCGACAGCCACCAGGCACTGCCAAGGGTCTGTTTACCGACAATGAGCATATTCCCCCAGGAGGGGGTCGGCGGCTGAACACCTATCCCAAGAAAAGACAAGGCACTTTCAGTCAGAATTGCCCCGGCAACACCCAGGGTCGCGGATACCAGCACCGGAGACATGGCGTTGGGAAGAATATGACGAAAAATAAGGCGCACATCGGAGGCACCCATCGCCTGGGCGGCAAGGACAAAATCACGTTGCCGCAAGCTCAAGAATTCGGCCCTGACCAGTCGAGCAACACCCATCCAACTGGTCAGGCCGATAACAATCATAATGTTCCAGATCGAAGGATCGAGAAAGGCAATAACCGCAAGAATCAGGAAGAAGGAAGGAAAGCAGAGCATAATATCAACAAAACGCATCATGACGGCGTCTATCCATCCACCATAATAGCCGGCCAGGGCACCGCAGATAATTCCGATCAATGTCGATATCCCCACGGCGACAAAACCGACCAGCAGGGAAATTCGTGCACCAAAGAGCATGCGCACCAGCACTTCACGCCCCAGATCATCGGTACCAAGGGGATGTTCCCAGCTTGGAGGCATGAGGCTTTTGCTGACGTCAATAGCGGCCGGATCAACACTGGTAAAACTTGCTGCTGCCGCCATCAGGAACATGAACAGGACAATGGCAGCACCAGTCAGCGCCATGCGATTATGCCGAAAACGCTGCCAGACAACATCGCGCAAAAAACTGCTGCGGGGTCTTACACTCATCAGCTGCTTTTCACCCTTTCCAATTCTTCCTGTGTCAATACCCCCTTTTCTACAAGAATACCAAGCAAACGATCCAGACGTGCATCCCCTTCAGAAAGGGGTGGGCTAAAGTCGCCCTCGAAACCTTCGTTGAGAATATCAATCGCCTCCTGAAAGTCTGCGTCTTGGGTCCCGTGCATTTCGATCGCTCTGAGAATGTCCTCTTCCGGGGCTAACATGGGCAAGATCCTGCAGCCGGTACTGAATTGCAGGTCTTCGATCAGGCGCAAATCCGTCGGATCTGTCATTGCCACCCGAAGAATTTTCTCTTTCTCAAGATGGCGCAACTCCACCGGAAACACCTTGAACTTACGCATCCGTTCCATCGGTAACAGTTCTATTATGGCTCGATCAACTGCAAGCTCATCAAGACTGACCCGGGAATAGAGTTGCTGGCTTTCAAGAAATTCCATGATTGTTTCTTCAGGCAGATAGCCGAGTTTGATCAACGCCTCGCCGATTTGCCCACCAAGATTGCGCTGAAAAGACAGGGCTGAATCAAGCTGAAACTGATCGATCAGGCCAGCTTCCAGCAACAAATCTCCCAACAAATTTGACTTAATCTCCATCGTACCCCCATTTTGATTCAACATTCATTCAGCCCTTGCCGACACTCTGTTGGCCTTGACGAATCCGTGGGTCGGCCAGCGCATAACAGATATCAGCGAGAAGATTGCCCAGCAGTGTCAACACCGCCCCCATGACCAGAACCCCCATAATCAGAGGATAATCACGCATCATGACACCATCAAAAAAAAGCTTGCCCATGCCGGGAATTGCAAAAATTGTCTCAAATATAACACTTCCCCCAATCAATCCGGGAACCGACAACCCCAATATCGTTATGACCGGTAACAGGGCGTTACGTAAAGCGTGTTTGTAAATAACCACATGCTCCGACAACCCTTTGGCGCGTGCGGTCAGAATATAATCCTGACGAATGACCTCGAGCATATTGGAACGCATGTAGCGCGAAAAACCGGCAAGGCCGCCAATGGCCGAGACGAACACCGGAAGGATCAGATGACTGATACGATCAAGAATCTGACCAGTGAAGCTCAGATAATCATAACCCAATGATTTCAAGCCGGAAATAGGCAACAAACCAAGGCGTACGCCAAACCAGTCCATCAACAGCAGCGCCAGCCAGAAAGACGGCATGGCAAATCCGGTAAACACCAGAACCGTCGTGCCGCGATCAAAAAGAGAATTACGCCTGACCGCTGACAGGATCCCCAGAGGCACGGCCACAGCGAGAATCAGCGCGATGGAAAGCAGGTTGATAAGAATCGTAATCGGCAACCGTTCAAGAATGATATCAAGAACCGGCCTGCGATCGCCGGAAAAAGACTCACCAAAATCAAGGACCGCCAGCCGGGCAAGCCACTGTCCGTATTGAATATGCAGAGGTTGGTCCAAGCCGTAATGACGCCTCAACCGCTCCTGAAGTTCGGCGCTGGCCTGCGGATTCATTTGCGTCTGCAGGTCCGTCGGCTCACCCGGTGCCAGATGGATAACAATAAAGGAAATCAAGGTGATGCCGAGCAGAAGTGGTAACAACAGCACCAAACGTCTGACAAGATAAGCAAGCATGGTATCCTAACGAGCGTATTTTTGTTCAGCACCGGGCACAAACCAGTGCTGAAAATTATAACGAATTCCTGCAGGCGCGGGCTCGACGCCCCTGAACCGCCGATGTACCGCCGGAAGAGCCTCGGAAACATAGAGAAACGTGTAGGGTTGTTCCTCTGCCAGTATCACCTGAAAACGATCATAGTACTCTTTGCGCTGTTGATAATCAAATACCCTGCGCCCACGTTCCAGCAGTTCATCTATCTCAGGATGCTCAAAACCGATAAAGTTCAATTGTCCCGGTGCAGTTTTACTCGAATGCCAGATATTGAACTGATCAGGCTCGGGTCCGCCACTCCAGCCAAGGATGGTGGCGTCAAAATTCCCGGGATTGATGAATTCCTTAAGGAAAGTAGCCCATTCGACAACCCGCAGACGCACATCAACGCCGATCTCGCGAAAACGCTGCTGAATGATTTCACCGGTCTTGATACGCAGGTCATTGCCCTGATTGGTGATAATGGTAAAAGCCAGCCTCTGACCATCCTTGTTCAGGATACCGTCACCCGTAGTATCCTGCCACCCGGCTTCTGCCAGCAATTGACGCGCCTTTTCCGGATTGTAGTGATAACGGCGGACATTCGGGTTGTAAACCCAGGTATCGGGCTTGTAGGGTCCGGTAGCAATCATTCCGTAACCAAGCAGCACACCGTCAATCAGTTCCTGCTCATCAATCGCATATGAAAGCGCCTGACGAACGCGCTTATCCTGAAACAGGGGGCGCCTGAGGTTATAGCCAAGATAGGTATATCCGAAACTCAGGTATCTGTATTTATTGTAATTTCGCCTGAACGCCGGCGTGTCGGTCTGACGATGGTACTGCAGGGGTGTCAATCCCATAAAATCAAGACTGCCGGTCTGCAGCTCGAGAAACTGGGTAGAGATGTCGGGAATGATCCGATAGACGACGCGCCTGATATACGGAGGACCTTCAAAATAATCCGGATTGGCTTCCAGAACGATCCTTTCGCCACTGATCCATTCGACAAACTGATAGGGTCCGGTACCTATCGGTCGACGGGCCAACGGACTTCGAACCACGTCCGTTCCTTCCAGAAGATGACGGGGATGAACCGCCATTGCCCAACTCAACAAGGCCGGGGCGTAGGGAGTATCATAGTAGGCAATAAAAGTATAGGGGTCGGGGGTCTCAACCCTGGCAACCTGGCTGAAGGACTCAGCATAAGCCGTTGGGATATCAGGATTGGTATACAGTTCGTAGGTATATTTGACATCAGCGGCGGTAAAGGGGGCACCATCATGCCAACGAACACCGCGGCGCAGATGAAAGGTCAGGACCCGATTGTCTTCAGAAACCTCCCACGATTCGGCCAATTCCCCCTCGAGTTCCAACTGGCCGTTGTAACGCAGTAAACCATTATAGACCAGACTATTAATGGCGCTGGACGCCGAATCGGCCGCCAGCACTGGCAGCAAGGTGCTGGCATCACCAATGGATGCCTCAATAAAAGTATCCCCGAACTCCGGTTCGAGAACCTCTGTAACACCCGGCAAGGAGCTTTCCTGACGTCGATCACATGCCGACAGAGCGACAAACAGCAGAAAAAACATGGGTAGAAAAAAGAGCAAACGCAACATAATCTACCTCATCAATCAGGGAATCGGCTCGGGGGTAACGCCATCAGGTGTCTGCAGAACAAATCTGGCTGCTGGAATATCAGCATTTAAAACAAGATCATTGATACGCATGGCCAGGGTTGCATCCTCCGGCGGTATCTGCAGTTCTATTCGTCGGGGAAAGCCATCGACGGCGGAAAAACGAGAGTAATCAACGGAAAAAAGAACGTCCTGATTCTGATGATACTCAGTACCGATCAACTGAAACTGCCCATCAAAATGGAAGATTTGTAAAAACGAGCCTGCAACCAGGTGTAGCTCAAGATTACCGTTTTTGCTGTATACCAGGGCCTTTTCATAGTCAAGAACCGGGGGGTCGTGAAGAAGAATCGCAACCAGGAACTCCGGGGGAAGTGGCAACCTGACGAAACGGGAAAAGTTCTCCATGGTCGCATTGCCACGGTAGAACCTTGGCGGACTGGTAGTGTTCATGAATACCGACAAGACATCTCCGTCCGTTGCCAATTGCATGATCAGTTGACCAAAACCGGTCAAGGCGTCAACACGAACGCGATCAGGAGACTCAACCATGATAAACTGCTGACTCGAAAGGTATCGCCCCTCTGTGGTGATAGACACAGAGGTCGCCGCATCGAAAGTACTGTATGCCCCTGAACGGGAAGACAACTTGTCAATCAACATTTCCGTCGAAGGCACATCGGTCCACAAGGGCGCAGGCGGACGGGCACAGGCCGATAGCAACAATACCATCAAGAGCGGCAGATAGGTCTTCATTGTTCCATCTCCTCGAGAAGCTTTTTCAGTTTTTCCAACACTTCCTGTGCATCAGGGTCCACCATGAGGGCATCACGATACGCTCGTTCAGCCTCGGCAAACAGTTCCATGGCCTGATATAGATCACCCAGATGCTCGAGTATGACCTTGTCGTCAGGCTGCAGGTCAATGGCCCGTTCCAGGTGAATTCGGCTTTGCGGATACTTCCCCAGTTTATAATAAACCCAGCCGACAGTATCCTCGATATAACCCTTCGGCTTCAATTCCAGCGCCAGCTTCGCCCGTTCAAGGGCCAGAACAAGATCGATTCCGGATTCGGCCTGAGAATAAGCAAGAAAGTTCAGGGCATCGGCATGATTCTCATCAACGTCCAGAACCCTCTCCATGTAATCCAATGCCGCCTGATGATCGTCCAGGGCCTCAAACAGCAGTCCCTGTTGATAGAGCAACCGCACATCTTGCGGAAACAGGCTGACAGCTTCCTGAGCATAAGAGTGCGCCGTCAGCAGTTCATCCCTGTGCTGAAAAAAGGCAACCAGATAATAGAAGACTTCAGGATCCTCTTGTCCCTGTTCTCGTAACGTCAAAAGCAACTGCGTTCCTTCTTCAACAGCCCCCTGCTGCAGATGCAAGTAAGCAAGCTGCAACATGGCATCGCGATAGATTTCTTCGTCAGAAGTCACCATCATCAGGCTCTCTATCGCCCCGTCATATTCCTGCAGGCCAATTAGAGCCAAAGCCAGATAATAACGGTTTTGACCAGTGTCCTGACCGGCAGCAATCCGTTGGCGAAACTCCCGTGCGGCCTCTTGCCAGCGAGAAATATGCAGATACAGCACTCCAATCTGGTGCCCCGGCAGCAGGTTGGGCAACTGCTCACGAACAATCAGCAGATGCTCCAGCGCCGACTCCGGTTGTTGCATCGCAAGATAGAGATGGGCCAGTTGCTGATGGATCGACGGTGCGAAGGGAATTGTGCGCAGGGTTTCCTGATACAACTCCAGAGCGGTACGGCTGTCATGCTGCTCCAGCAATTGCCCAAGCTCGAGAACGACTGGCAGATGATCCGGCTGGTATTCCAAATAACGTCGATACAGCCTGATTGCGGCGGCGGTTTGATTGCTGTCACGATAGATACGGGCAAGAGAAAGAGTCGCCTGATCAGCATCAGGTCGTTTTTGCAGCAGGCCCTCCAGGGTAGCAAGAGCCTCGTCAGATTGATCAAGCTCCAGGAAAGCCATAGCCAGCCGCAAATAGAGAATCTCGTTGTCCGGCTCCAGTTTCAGGGCGTGTTGAAAATGGTTAACGGCATCAAGGGGGCGTTGCAGCATGACATAGACATCCCCAAGCAGAAGATGCGCCTCAACAGCCGCGATCTGGTCGGCAATCAGCCCCTCAAGCACGGCAACAGCCGATTCGGTACGCTCCATATGAAGATAAACCCTGGCAAGGAGCAACTGCAAATACGCGGAATCAGGATCATAAGCTGCGGCATGTTCGATAGCGCCAAGAGCCTTGTTCCAGTCACCGTCAGTACCCGCCATACGGAATGTCACAAAGGCTGACAGCGCCCGGGAACGGGGATCATTACGCTGCTCCACCAACAGGGTATCATCAACCACAAAAGGAGAAAGGGATTTCTGTGCTGGTGTCATATTCCACATGGAACCGCAACCGGCAAGCAGAATGATCAGACAGGTAAAAACCGGGAGTGAAAAAATGACTCTGGGGCGCAGAAAAGAAATCACGGAAGGCCTTCCGATTGCGGTATTATTTATCATCAGTTTCGTTACGTCTATTCATATCACAAGTCTAATGATTTCAAAAGATATGTCGATAAAACGACATGCGCTATGAAACGGGCGTAAAGAAGAAGAATGTATCGAATTTACTCTTGTCGGTTGTATTTGTGGATATGGCAGATTAGTCTGTCAGTAACAGAATCGGGTCTTGAAATCGCCCGTCTGGCGACAGGAAAAAAGAGGGATTAAAATGAAAACAAATTACCCCGAAAGCTCCTTACGTGAAGCCTGGGTGATGTTCATGATCCTTGGAATGGTCATGATTAACTTCCCCTTTATCCATATCTTCGGTAGTGACAGATCTTTTTTCGGGGTCCCCAGCCTGGTTCTGTATTTCATGTATGGCTGGCCTGCTTCAATCGCTGTCATCTGGTTGTTTGTTCGCCGCCTGGAAAAGGAGTCCCAGGCCGAAGAGGAGTGGAATCAGCCACCAACAACAGGTGGCAATGACTGATGAGACGCACTGAACGGCGCATCATATGACAATGATCTCCGCTGAAAGCATCATAGCAATTTCCCTGTGCTATTTTGCCCTGATCTTTTTTGTCGCCTATTATGCCGACCGCCGCCGCAAGGCCGGGCGCAGCCTGCTGTCGAGCCACCACATCTATACCCTGTCAATCGCTGTATATTGCACCAGTTGGACATTCTACGGCAGTGTCGGCATGGCGGCAACATCTGGTCTTGCCTATCTCCCCATTTATCTCGGCCCGACCCTGGTCGCTTTCGGTTGGTGGTTTTTGCTGCGCAAAATGGTTCGTGTCAGCAAAGAGCAGAACATTACCAGCCTCGCTGACTTTCTTGCCAGTCGCTATGATCGCTCGGCTCTCCTTGGGGCTATTGTTGCCCTGTTTACTGTTTTTGGCATAACCCCCTACATTGCTCTACAACTCAAAGCCATTGCCCAAACTCTGGAAATACTCTTCCAGCCCCTTGGCATCAGCGAAGAACCAGCTTCAAAACTGCTCCCCTTTTTGCCACCTCAATTCGATGCGGCGTTGCTTATGACGTTGCTGCTGGCTCTTTTTGGAATTCTTTTTGGTGCCCGTCATCTTGACTCATCGGAACGTCACGAGGGCCTGGTTGTTGCCGTAGCCTTCGAATCGCTGGTAAAGCTGGTTGCCTTTTTAGCTGTCGGAATCTTTGTCACCTACGGAATGTTCAACGGCTTCGCAGACATCTTTGAGCAATTCTATGAAAGATTCCCCGAGCGCGATTATCTGTTTGCAGTCGGCACGGAAAGAACTCCCTACACTTACTGGTTTACTCTGATCGTTATTTCGATGGCGGCTGTCATGTTTCTGCCCCGCCAATTTCACATCATGGTGACAGAAAACTCAAACGAAGAGCACATCAAAAAAGCCATGTGGCGCTTTCCCGCCTATCTGTTTCTCATCAATCTGTTCGTACTCCCTATCGCCATGGCCGGGATCCTGATGAATAACGGCGACACTTCACAGGCAGATTCCTATGTGCTGACATTGCCGCTGGCAGCCAATCAGCCCTGGCTGGCATTACTGGTTTTTATTGGTGGTCTTTCTGCTGCTGCAGGAATGGTCATGGTTTCTTCCGTCGCCCTGGCCACCATGATCCTCAACCATCTGGTCATGCCCATCATCCTGAAACTGAAGTTGCGGGCACAAGACCTCTCCGGTCTGCTGATCAACATTAAACGACTGGCGATTGTTGGCGTCATCCTCATGGGCTATCTGTATTTTATTGCCATTGGAGACTCCTACACTCTGGTTAACATTGGCCTGATTTCTTTCATGGCTGCCGCCCAGTTTGCCCCGGCCATGATCGGAGCCATTTACTGGAAAAAAGCCACCAAACAGGCCGCCATCTGGTCCATCAGCCTGGGTTTTGCCGTCTGGGTCTACACCCTGCTGATCCCGTCTTTTGCCCGCTCGGGCTGGATTTCCATGACATTATTGGAAAATGGCCCTCTTGGCATCAGCCTGCTCAAACCCCTTGAACTGTTCGGGCTGAGCGGATTCGACATGTACAGCCACTCCCTGTTCTGGAGCCTGATGTTCAATCTTGGCACCTACTGCATTCTCTCGATTCTGACGGAACAGAGCAGCGCAGAAAAAACCAGAGCTGTCATGTTTGTCGATGTGTTTGCCGCCCAGGAACAGCCTGATGAAAAGTTGACGCGCATCAGCAAAGCCCCGACGATTGTTGAGTTTGTTGATCTGATGTCTAAATTTATCGGTGAAAAGCCTGCACAAAATGCCATTTCAGCATTTATCGCCGACAAGGAAATTGACCATCGCGGCGGCCTCAATGATCAGGACATCTTCAGCCTGAAGAGCTTTACGGAAAAAACCCTGGCCGGTCATGTCGGGGCCGGTTCGGCACGCATCATTCTGGAAAACTATCTCAATGCTCGCGGCAGCGAAATGGAGGATATTTTTGATATTTTCGGCAGCGTAACCATTGACGGTGCCGTCAGCCGGGAACACTTAAGCGTTCTATACGATGTCTCACAGTTTGTTTCCAGCAGTGAGAACTTCCAGACAAAGCTTGATCGCATTCTCGATCTGCTCGCCCAGCAATTCAGGTTCGACCTGTGCGTCATTCGCTTTCTCGAACCTAAAACCCGCACCCTGCTGGTTAAAAGTCTGGTCGGTGAGTCCTTTAATCATTTCGGCAAGTCGGAACGCAACCTTTCTACGGAAACATACATCGGTCAGGCTTTTCTTTCCAACGTCACCACCGTCGTTAATGATACCGATGAACTGGACAAGCCCATTTCGTCAGAAATTGTCCATGAAGAGGGAATAACTTCCTTTGCCCACATGCCCATCGTGATCGAAGGAGAACCGGTTGGGATCCTGTCGGCGTTTTCACGCTCCGGCAAAGGCGTTTTCACGTCGGAATTTATTGCCCTGATGGAAAACATTGCCGGCCAGGTGGGTATAGCCTGGCGCAATGAGCAACAGATGGGACGTCTGCTCCTGGTCCGTGAGCAGGAACGTGAAATGCAGATCGCCAAAGAGATTCAGATAGGACTGCTACCAGCGGCCCTGCCACCGATGGAAGATATTGCCGTTGCCGGTCTCTGCGTCCCGGCCCACCAGGTCGGTGGTGATTACTACGACTTTATCGTTCGCGAAAACAACCATTGCGATATGATTATTGCCGATGTATCGGGACACAACATCGGCTCGGCCCTGATCATGGCGGAAACACGTACCTTTATTCATTCACGTATTTACGACATCAACAAGCCTGCCGACATGCTCCACGCACTAAATGGTTATTTCCTCAAAGACCTGGACCGCTCTGATCTGTTCGTCACCATGTTTTACGTGCAGTACAACCCGGAAAATCGGCAGATCACATATAGCAACGCCGGACACAATCCGCCGTTACTTTGGCGTCAGCGTCTAAAACAGATTGAGATGATTGATGCTGAAGGATTGATTTTCGGCATTTACAAGGATGTCCACTTCGAACAAAAATCTTTGCCCCTGGAGACCGGGGATATCCTGCTTCTCTATACCGATGGTATCATTGAGGCAGTGGACAGCCGCCAGGAGATGTTCGGGTTGGCCCGTTTGCAGAATCTGCTGGCTGAAAACGCCGCGTCAACACCTCAGGAATTAATTGATCAGATTCTGACCCAGGTAAGACTGTTCAGCGGCTACCGACATTTTAACGATGACGTTACCCTTTTCGTCATGAAAGTACTCAAGTAAGAAAAGCCACACACGGTCTCACAAAAAAGGTATCATTCACTGACCGGAGCAGATAATTACGAACAAACAGGAAGACAAGGAGAACATTCAATGCAATTAACAATGATCGAAAAAGATGAGGCGGTTATCCTGACAGTAGAAGACGAGCGCATGGACGCCCACAACAGCGGCAACCTCAAGGAGAAAATGCTCCAGCTTTTCGACGAAGGGAAATACCAGCTGGTGATCGACTTGAGTGCCGTTCGTTTTATCGACTCCTCCGGACTTGGGGCTCTGGTCTCCGGCTTCAAAAATGCCAGCGCCCGTGACGGCAGCCTGAAGCTGTGCTGCCTTCAACCTCAGGTTCGATCCATGTTTGAACTGACCCGACTTCATCGGGTTTTTGAAATTTTCGCCACCCTGGATGAGGCTCTCGAAAACCCGTCCTGAAGTAGCTAACGCAACACTGCTTTAAAGAAGGTTTTTATGTCCAAACGGGTTGAACTGAACATCAAGGTGCCCAACCAGACAAATTACCTGGCCCTGGTTGGGCAAATCGGTGAAAGCCTGGCCTTCTCGCTGAAAAACTACCGTGGAAATCGGCGTGAACTGGCTTATCACCTGAACCTGTGTCTGACTGAGGCGCTAACAAATGCCATTTACCACGGCAACGCCTCCGACCCGGACAAGTTTGTCCACATCAATATCAGCGCCTCTGATGATGATCTGATCATCAGGGTCTATGATCAGGGCAAGGGGTTTGATATCGCCAAACGTCAAAAAATGAATGCGCAACCCTGCGACGAAGGGGGGCGCGGGGTCAATATCATTCTCAAACTGATGGATGAAGTCAGGTGCATCAAGGATAAAGGAATCAATGTTCTTGAGATGACCAAGTTTCTACACTAGTACCCTGTAACTTATAAATTGTCGCAAAATTGCGCCGGATTTTGGCGGGTCAACAAGGCGTGACCAACACTGCCTGGCCATCGTTAATCAGGGTTGGTCACAACGCAGTTGACGCGTCAAAAAACAAGCAAGATGCGAAAGATTATGGGTTACAGGGTACTAGATTTCATTCCTGATTATTTTAACGGATAACCGCCGACAACTGCAGATGATCAAGCAGTTGCAAATGGTCTCCAACCGCGCGGCCATCCTCTTTCTGCACAAATCCGCTGCCATAGCCGACAAAATGGAACGCCCCGGCCCTCGCCGCAGCCTCATCAAGCTCTGAGTCACCGATAAAAAGACAAGAATGTGGTTTATGCCCTAATTGCTCAGCCGCCAGAAAAAGCATATCGGGTGCCGGCTTGGGGCTGTTTACATCGCGACTGGTAATAACCACAGGGAAAAAATCCCTCAAATCAAAGTGCTCAAGAACCGGCACAACACTGGAGCCCCGATTAGTGGCAATAGCTAGTGGATAGTGCTCAGCAACGATTTCAAGGGAATGATGAAGATGCGGCATCGGCTTCATCAAGGGGATAAAATCGCGATAATCAAGCCCCGCCGCATAGTCCAGGGCCGAAGCCACGTCCTCCGGCTGCATCAACCCGGCAAGCACCTGCGGTGAACTGGCAGTATGACAAAGATGAGCGGCGTCTTTATTCTCATCAGTCACCAGCGGGTAGGAAAAGGCTGACAATATCCGGTTATAATAAGCAAGATTGGCAGTGTGACTATCGAACAACACGCCGTCACAATCGTAGATAATCGCCCTAACCTCTTTCATCTTTTTTCCTCCGTGATATCAGTACCAACACGAGAGTCCCGACAATAACCATCGGGATAGACAAAATTTGTCCCATGGTCGCCCCGCCCCACAGGAAGCCTAAATGGGCGTCCGGCTCACGAACGAACTCCACAACAAAACGTGAGACACCATAACCAATAAGAAAAACGGCCACCGGAACACCGCGTTTTGCTGCTGCACGATGAAGGGCATAGATAATCAACAGAAGGACAAAACCCTCAAGAAACGCCTCATAAAGCTGACTTGGATGCCGTGGTTCAACCCCTGCCGCCGTGAACACCACCCCCCAGAAGAGATCCGTCTGCCGCCCCCATAGCTCCCCATTAATAAAATTACCGATCCGTCCCAGCCCCAAACCAATGGGAACAGCAGCAACCGCCAGATCACCTAGTTGCAGCAGGGGGATATTGCGTCGCCGGGAGAACCACAACAGCACCAGAAAAACACCGATCAAGCCGCCATGAAAGCTCATGCCGCCTTCCCAGACATAAAGAATTTCGTGGGGAAAACGCAGATAGTAAGCAGGGTGGTAGAAAAGGGTATAACCCAGCCGGCCACCTGCTATCACTCCAATCACAGAGTAAAACAACAGATCGGCAACAGCTTCACGGCCAAGGGGGTACTGACGCAGTCGGCAGATGTGGATCATCATGAAATAGCCGCCGACAAAACTCAACAGATACATCATGCCGTACCAGCGAACTGCGAGGGGACCAATAGAAAAAATGACCGGATCAACCTGCCAGACAAACATAGCTACCGCCTTTCAAGAAAATCTACCACCTTCGTCATATCTTCAGGCATTGGTAAAGAAAAATCCAGTGGATGTTCGGTTACCGGATGAGCAAATTTCAACTGGTGGGCATGCAGCATGACTCTGGGAACCTTCAAGGAATCAATCGTCAAGGGGCCACCATATCGTTGATCACCCAGCAATGGACAACCCAATTCAGTCATGTGCGCGCGGATTTGATGTGAACGACCGGTCAGTATTTGTACCCGCACCAGTGCCTGTTCATGCAAGAGAGTCTCGATACGGTAACGGGTAATCGCCTGCTTTCCACCGACAGCAACAGAATGAACACGGTTTTCCCGGCGCGACCGTGCCAGTAGTGATGTGATTTCTCCTGAAACCGGCTCTGGTTGACCATGAACAAGAGCGAGATAGGTTTTTTCCACCGCCCCGCCAACAAACATCTGGGTCATCTTTTTATGAGCTTCAGGATGAATAGAGAAAACAATCAATCCCGATGTGGAACGATCAAGACGTTGAATCATGCCCACAGCAGGCTTGTGTCGTGGCCGGAAAGGATCTGTCAGATAAAGTTGCAATGCCTCATACAGGGTCCCTTTATAACGCGCATGCGTCGGCTGAGTCTCGACCATTGCCGGCTTATTCAGAACGATCAGGTATTTATCCTGATAGACAACATCCTCAGAGTTGATCCGATATGCAGGCAATGGCAGATGATCCAGATACATGTCGACCTGATCGCCGACAGAAACCTTTTGACCACAGGTACGCGTCCGTCGACCATTGACATGCACACCTCCCAGGTCAATGACCTTGCGAACCAGAGATCTGGAAACGTCAGCAGCTGCATTCGGCAAAAACTGATCTAACCGAGTCCCGTCCTGGTCAGAATCGACACCAAGTCGATAAATGGTCCATTTATTTGATGTTTTTTCCATTGAAATCAGACAGCTAGACTAATATTAAATCTATTGACAGGGTCTGCCCCGATGGTAATATGGACACAACAAGGCAGCACGATTTTCTGGGATGCGCGGGAGCTTAGTCGTGCCTTTGACCAACGCAGAATATGACCTTCCCTGATCGTGTGGTTATGGTGAGCAAGCCGGCCCCCGAGTCGGACGCCTGAAGTAACTACCGCAGACAAAGTTAGCCCAAAGGTCATAGCTCGACTGCAACCCGGCATCCTGGAAACCCCATAAAGACCAAAGCCCTGAATCCTTGATTCAGGGCTTTGGTCTTTTTACATGGCATCAACCCGCTCACGCAATTCCTTGCCGGTTTTAAAAAATGGAGTTTTGCGCGAAGGTATTTCCACCACCTCACCACTTTTGGGATTTCTTGCTTCACGAGCTTCACGCTCACGAACAGAAAAAGACCCAAAACCACGAATTTCAACCCTGTCCCCCTGGGCCAGAGCAGAGCTGATACCGTCGAAAATCACATTAACAACTGCTTCGGATTCTTTCTTACTCAACAGTTCATGCTTCTCTGCGAGAATTTCTATCAATTCACTCTTCGTCATTTTACACCTTCCTGATTAAGGACCAGACCACAGGTATTGAGGACCGATACTGCTCTGGAAACCAAAGTCAACTCCAATATAGCGTTCAACGATTATGTTCAAATAACGTTGCAGCAGATTCTTTCTTTCCGGTGGCGGAAAAACAAGATTCGGGCGACCTTTAAGCCCGGCTCGATCTGCAGCGTAGGCAACGGCATCATTAAAACCTCCCATCTCATCAACAAGACCGATTTCCAACGCCTGTCGCCCGGTAAAGATTCGACCATCAACATAGGGCAGCAAATCGTCCATCGCAAGATTCCGCCCCTTGCTGACCACTTCGACAAACTGACTGTGAACATCAAACAGCATATCGCTGAGCAATTGACGTTCTGCATCCGTCATGTCACGCATGGCCGAACCAACATCCTTGAAGGATCCGCTTTTGATCACCACGGTTTTGATACCGACCTTCCCCATCAATTCCTGATAATCAGGGAAGCTCATCACGACACCAATACTGCCGGTAATGGTTCCGGGGTTGGCAAATATTCGTTCGCCGGCCATGGCAATGTAGTAGCCTCCCGAGGCAGCCACGGTACCGAAGGAGACAATCAGTGGTTTTTCTTGCGCCAAGCGTAAGAGTTCCGCATAGATTTCCTGTGAAGGGGCAACAGCACCACCAGGCGAATTAACACGCAGAACGACAGCCTTGACAGAATCGTTCTCTCTGAACGCATCTATCTGACTGACCACCAGACGATCATTGGCGATCATACCGGTAATTTCAAGAACACCAACCTGGTTGGTGGATGTCGATATCAGGGTTCCGGTACGAAAGTATCCAGCGGTAAAAACAACCAGTATGAAGAAAAGGAATATCCCGCCGATCAGCATGGAAGCTAATAAAAAAGGCCGCTTGTTCATACCTATCCAACAAAAAAGGGTCCAGTACAGGCTGGACCCTTTTACCAGATATTATAAAGGATCAATCGTCGGACTTATTACGGTCCATTGCTCCCTGCAACAGTGCGCCAAGACTTGAGGTAGCCTGCTTTTGCGCACCCATAAACTCATTGACTTCAGCCTTTTCCTTCTGCTCGTCAATATTTTTGACCGACAGGGCAATCTTGCGATCGACAGTGTCAACCTGGAGGACAGCGGCCTCAAGTTCTGACCCGACTTCAGCAAATTCCTTGGGATTGTCGATCTTTTCCTTGCTCAGTTCGGAAACGTGGATCAAGCCCTCGATTCCCTCTTCGAGCTCGATAAAAATGCCGAAATCGGTAACGGAAGTCACTTTACCCTTAACGATGGTACCACGGGCGTAACGCACCGGCACCGACTCCCACGGATCAGCTGAGAGCTGCTTGATGCCAAGGGAAAAGCGCTCGTTTTCACGGTCGATATTAAGAACAACCGCTCTGACCAGATCACCCTTCTTAAAGGCATCGGATGGATGCTTGATACGTTTGGTCCAGGACAGATCAGAAATATGAACAAGACCGTCGATTCCCTCATCAACGCCGACAAATACACCAAAATCGGTAATATTCTTGACTTGACCCTCGATGATGGTACCGATGGGGAACTTCTCGCCGATAATCTCCCAGGGATTCGGCTCGATCTGCTTCAAGCCCAGGGAAATACGACGATTTTCCGAATCAAGAGCAAGAACCACCGACTCGACTTCGTCACCAATATTGAGCACCTTGTTGGGGTGCTTGATACGCTTGGTCCAGCTCATTTCCGACACATGGATCAGGCCTTCAACACCTTCTTCCAGTTCAATAAATGCGCCGTAATCGGTGAGGCTGACGACCTTGCCAACTACTTTTGACTCGATAGGATACTTCGCTGCCACGTCGAGCCACGGATCGGGGGCAATCTGCTTCAGGCCGAGGGAAACACGCTCCTTGTCACGATCAAACTTGAGAACCTTGACGTTGATTTTATCGCCGACGGCAAGAATATCCGATGGATGCTTGACCCGACCCCAGGACATGTCGGTGATATGCAGCAGGCCGTCAATACCGCCCAGATCAATGAACGCACCGTAATCGGTGAGGTTCTTGACAATACCTTCGACAACCTGATTTTCTTCGAGGGTCTTGAGGGTTTCGCCACGCTGTGACTCACGCTCGTTTTCAAGCAGTACCCGACGTGACAGAACGATATTGCCGCGACGCTTGTTCAGCTTGATGATCTTGAAGTCAAAGCTCTGGCCAATCACCTTGTCGAGGTTGCGCACCGGGCGCAAATCAACCTGTGAACCGGGGAGAAAAGCGTTAACGCCAATATCAACCGACAGACCGCCTTTAATCCGATTGACAATACGCCCTTCGACAATGGCCCCTTCTTCAAGGGAGTTCCAGATTTTCTGGCGATCAGCCTTTTCTTTGGAAAGGACGATCAAGCCGCTGTCACTTTCACCACCACCAAAGAGAACGTCATAAACGTCACCAATCTTGACGTTGATTTCGCCTTTTTCGTCGGCAAATTCACGTAAAGGAATCATCCCTTCCGATTTGTAACCGACATCAACAACAACGGCATCAGGTGTAATCTGGACAATAGTCCCCTGAACAACATCGTTGCGCTTCAGTTCGAAGCCGCCCTGCTCATAGTCTTTCAGCAGTTCTTCAAAATTCTCTTCGCCTTCCAGGTCCTGCATTTCATTCTCGTCAAACATGTCTTTGTCTTCTACCATTGGAGATGTTACCCCCTTACGAATTTTCCGACGCCTTACGACGGCGGACTCAAATTTTGAGACTGCGAAAGTTAGCACAGCCTCCAGAAAAAAACAAACCAATATTTTTCAAGCAGTTATTCTTGTTTTTCAGGCCCTCATTTTATTGTGACATTCTTCGACACGATGCTGCATCAGCTTCAGGACTTCACCTATGGTCATTGCCGTCGAATCGACAACAATGGCATCAGGGGCCTGCTTGAGCGGCGAAGCCGTGCGTTCCATATCAAGCCGATCACGCTCTTTAACGGCTGCGATAGTCTCTTCAAGGTCGGCGGGATAACCCTTTTCCAGCAATTCCCGGTAACGTCGACGACCACGCTCCTCGGCGGTGGCAGAGAGAAAAAACTTCACTTCAGCATCAGGAAACACCACGGTACCGATATCCCGTCCCTCCAGAACCACCCCTCCGGCTTCACCCATCCGCCGCTGTAACCGCACCATGGCAGTGCGGACTGCTGGTGATGCCGCCACCTTTGAAGTCAACATACTGATTTCCGGTGTGCGTATCCGGCTGGTAACATCCTCGCCCATGGCCACTACTTCAAGCCCTGCCCCTGACTGTTTCAACTCAATACTGATGTCGCGACACAGGGCTTCAAGAGCCGACTCATCCTGAGGATCCAGACCGTTGCGATCAACCAGATAAGCCACCGCACGATACATGGCACCGGTATCAATATAGAGATAGCCCAAAGCCTCGGCAAGTTGCGTACTCAAGGTACTTTTGCCCGCCCCGGCCGGGCCATCAATCGCGACCACCACACCTCTGGACAATTTCGTATCTGTTGCTTCGATCATCGACATCCTGTCAGTCCCGGCAACTGCGATTTAACAGTTCCCAGAAACCGGGGAAGGAAGTTTCTGTACAGGCGGTATCATCAATGGCAACTTCGGTGGCTGCACGCAGGGAAGCGATCGCCATGCTCATGGCAATCCGATGATCACCGCAGGAGTCGACATGACCACCATGCAGATGACCGGTTCCGGTGATACGCATGCCATCTTCAAGGGGCTCCGCCTGTCCACCCAGACGGTTCAAACTGGTGCAGACCGCCTCGATACGGTCGGTCTCCTTGACCCGTAACTCTGCCGCATCCCTGATGTGGGTTACCCCCTCGGCAAAGGTTGCCGCCACGCTGACAACCGGAAACTCGTCAATGGCCCGCGGTACCAGTTCACCACCGATGTCAATACCACGAAGCTGACTGGTTTTCACCAGCAGATCCGCTACCGGCTCACCGCACTGCTCGCGCTCGTTCAGTAACTCAATAGAGCCACCCATCTGCCGCAAGATATCGATAATGCCGCTGCGGGTCGGGTTGACACCAACGTTTTTCAGCAGCAGTTCAGAATCGGGAACAATCAGTCCCGCTACCAGGAAAAAGGCCGCCGAGGAAATATCGCCGGGCACAACCAGGTCGCGCCCTTCCAGCTCAACCGGACCACAGACCCGGGCACCACCGGAGAAGGATTCAAGGGGGACACCGAAGTAACGCAACATGCGCTCCGTGTGATCACGAGACAGGTGAGGTTCGTAGACAGTCGTCATCCCTTGAGTCTGCATTCCGGCCAGCAACACTGCCGACTTGACCTGAGCGCTGGCAATGGCAGAGTGATACTCAATCGGAGTCAAGGAACCGCCGACAATCGCCAGGGGTGCACGGTTGTTCCCATCGCGCCCCCAAATACGCGCCCCCATCCGGCTCAACGGTTCGACAACTCGCCGCATCGGACGTTTACGCAGGTACTGATCACCCGTCAGCACCGAAAAAAACGGCTGAGCTGCCAGGATGCCGCTCATCAGTCGCATGGTGGTACCGGAGTTACCGCAGTCGATGATATCAGCAGGTTCCTGAAGCCCGGCGAGCCCGACCCCATGAACGCACAGACGGGTGCTATCCTCGCTGTCGATCTGCACCCCCAGAGATCTGAACGCCCCCAGGGTGGCGAGGCAATCCTCTCCCTGCAGCAAGCCGCTGATCTGACTTTTGCCCCGGGCCAGGGAAGCAAACATCAACGCCCGGTGAGAAATAGACTTGTCACCGGGCACAGTGATTTCACCACGCAGTTGCTTGCGGCCCGTCAGCGTTCTTTGTTCCTGTTTTTCCATCGTCATTATCCTTTGACCGGCAACTATAAAATTGCGTCGCGCAACTGTTTGGAGCGTAAGAAGAATTCGAACAGCTTCTTGCCGTCACCAGCGGCAATATCGTTTTTCAGTTCAGCAAAAAACACCTCGAACTGCTCCATCATCTCCAATAGTGCCTCACGATTGGTTTCGGCGATATCGCGCCACATGGTCGGATCGGATGAAGCGATGCGGGTAAAATCGCGAAAGCCACCCGCCGAGTATTCCAGAATATTCTCTTCATAATGGTCGTAGGAACCGACGGCATTGACCAGCGAATAGGCAACCATATGCGGCAGATGACTGATGGCTGCCAGAATGCGATCATGCTTGTCCATCGGCATACTGACAACGGTACTGCCGGCGATTGTCCACATCTGCTCAACCAGGGCGAGGGCCTGGGCATCGGTTTGCGCTGTCGGTGTCAGAATGCAGCGCTTGCCCCGATAGAGGGTGGCAAAAGCCGCCTCGGCACCGCTCTGTTCAGTTCCGGCAATCGGATGACCAGGGACAAAATGAATCCCATCCGGCAGCAGTGGTTCGATGCTGTTAACCACATCGGCCTTGACACTGCCACCATCAGTAATGATGGCACCAGGTTTGAGGGCCGGAAGACATTGCTGAACTACAGAGGCCAGAGTTTTGACCGGTGTCGCCAGAAAAACCAGGTCGGCATCCCGGACCGCCTCAAGGGGATCACGGGTATAACGATCAACGATCCCAAGTTCCAGAGCCTTTTCCAGATTGGGCTTACCGCGCCCGCAACCGACAACCTCGCCGACAGCCCCCGCCTCCTTCAGTGCCAGGGCCAGAGAACCACCGATAAGACCGACCCCCATCACCGCCAGGCGCGGGATCAAGACCTTGCTGCTCATTAGCCCGCCTCCGTTGGAGCCACACGTATATTGGCCTGTGGATATGAACCGAGAACTTTGAGAAAGTGACAGTGGGGGCGCAACTCTTCAAGGGCAGCAGCAATCTGCTCATCCTCGCCATGTCCCATCAGATCGAGAAAGAAGACATACTCCCAGGCCTTCTGCTTCATCGGTCGGCTTTCAATCTTGGTCAGGTTGATTTGCCGCTTGCTGAAGGGTTCGAGCATGCGATAGAGAATACCCGGTTCATCCTTGATACTGAACATGATCGAGGTTTTGTCATCCTCCCCTTTCCCCGGAGATTTTTTACCAATCACCAGAAAACGGGTGAAGTTGTGCGGGTTGTCTTCTATCCGTGCCTTGACCACCTGCAGTCCGTACTGCACAGCAGCAGCCGAACTGGCAATGGCGGCAGCGCTGTCATCCTCCGCCACCATTTGCGCGGCAGCAGCGGTACTGGAAACATCGATCAGGGGGATATCGGAAAGATTGGTTTCAAGCCAGTGTCGACATTGAGCCAGGGGCTGCGGGTGCGAAACAATCTTGCTAATCTGCTCGATCCGACCAGAGCGCGACAAGAGGTGGTGGGAAATCTCCAACATGATTTCGGCAATGATTTTCAGGTCAGAATTGATAAACATATCAAGGGTATGGTTGACCACCCCCTCGGTGGAGTTTTCTACCGGAATAACCCCGTAATGGGCGCGCCCCCGCTCCACCTCTTCAAACACCGCCGGAATACTTTTCAGGGGGACCAGTGAGGCCGACATGCCGAACTGCTGCATCGCCGCCTGATGGGTAAAGGTTGACTGCGGCCCCAAAAAAGCCACCTGCAGGGGCATCTCCATATTAAGAGAAGCAGAGATGATTTCACGAAAGACCTTGCGCACCGCCTCGTTGGGAAAGGGGCCGGGATTGCTGCCGGTCAGGCGTTCGTAGATTTTTTTCTCACGACTGGGTACATAAAAAGAGCCATCATCCTGCTCCTTGAGCTGCCCTACCTCAATAACAATCTTGGCGCGCTGGTTCAGCAGATCGAGGAGTTGATCATCAATACGATCAATCTGTTCTCTTAACATCTGCAGCTTGTCAGGTTTCGTCATTGCTTTCATCCCCTTGGTCGCAGGCACAGTCTGTTCGGGAGGAGCAATGTATCCTAAAGACCGTCAGAAATCAATTTTGATGCTTTCGCAAGAAAGCCATTTTGGTGATGGCTAAGCAAAAAACGACAACTGCAAGGCGCGCAATTGTCGAGCAATGAGGCGTACTTATGTACGTCGAAGCCGTGAGACGATTGCAGCAACGCCGCAGTTGACGAGTTTTTGCGACGCCATCAATTTTGCAACAACCAGCAGCCGCTAATCCGACTTGACCACATCAGGGTCTGAAGCTACACTCCGGCAGTTATTAATCACCAGCCAAATTTCAAAAGGACTCTCATCATGCCCGTTGCCGCTAAAGTAAAAAAGTGCCTCGAAGGTTCCTCATGGATCCGCAAAATGTTCGAAGAGGGAGATCGCCTGCGCAAGGAACGCGGTGCCGACAATATCTTCGATTTCACCCTGGGGAACCCGACCATGGAACCGCCGCAAGAGTTGCACCAAGAGTTGAAAAAAATTGCAACGACACCGGTTCCCGGCATGCATCGTTATATGAACAACGCCGGTTATGAGGAAACCCGTGCGGCGGTAGCGGAAGTCATCGCCGACAACTGCAACCTGCCCGTGACCGCCAACCACGTCGTCATGACCTGTGGGGCCGGAGCGGCCCTGAATGTAGTGCTGAAAACCCTGCTTAACCCGGGTGACGAAGTCATGATCCTGAGCCCCTATTTTGTCGAGTACAATTTTTACATCGACAATCATGGTGGAGTGCCGGTAGTAGTGCCGACCCTGGCCGACTTCCAGCCGGATCTGGAGGCCATCGGTGCCGCCATCACCACCCGAACCAAAGCCATTATCATCAATTCCCCCAACAACCCCACCGGGGTGATCTATCCGGCTGCCACCTTAAAAAAAATCGGTGCCTTACTGGCGGAAAAAGAGCAGGAATTCGGCACCACGATCATCGCCATTTCCGATGAGCCCTACGCCCGAATCAGCTTCGGCGAAGAGGTTCCCTGCATTTTCACTGCCATCAGCAATTCTGTCATCGTCACTTCCCACTCCAAGGATCTCGCCCTGCCGGGTGACCGCATCGGCTACCTGGCGGCATCACCAACCATGACAGAGGTTAATCTGTTCATGCAGGGTGCTGTGTTCGCCAACCGTGTCCTTGGTTTTGTCAACGCCCCGGCCCTGATGCAACGCCTCGTCACCCGCCTCCAGCGCGTCAGTGTTGATGTCGAACAGTACCGGGTTAAACGTGATCTGCTCTATAACAAACTGGTCGAACTGGGGTTTGAAGTCATTAAGCCCGGCGGTGGTTTTTATCTGTTTCCCCGCTCGCCTTTGCCCGACGAGATTGAATTCGTCCGCCGCGCCCAACAACACGGGATTCTGCTCGTACCCGGCAGCGGCTTCGGTGCCCCGGGATTTTTCCGTATTGCTTATTGCGTTGAAGACGAGATGATCAAGCGCAGCCTGCCGGCCTGGGAGAAACTGGCGCTGGAATTGGGGATGGTTTCGGGGTAAAGAGGATTGACTAGCGGGCGGTTCACGAACTACCCCTACGCTGGAAACATGAGGACACAAACCGATTGTCACTTAATCGGTATTGTCCCCATGTTTCCCCTGATCAGGTATTTTCACCGAAGCAGATTTTGTCAGATTTTATGCGTCACCCTTCAGCTGAAATATTATTCACTGCGCCTCGCGAGCCAGTCGGATCCAACTCAATCCAGAGCTGCCCCATCCCACAGCACCAGATTCAAATCTCACAAACCAGCTATACCTGGCATCATCCCCATAAATGGAAGAGGTCCGAAACCTTCCCTCTGGGGTATTAGGAAAAGCAAGCTGATCAATAGTCGGGCTTTCATTCTCAACACAACTCCCGTCTTGAGCTATGCCGTTGATATTGATTATCTGCCCATCAGCATTGTATTGCCTTGGCCGCTGTTGGCCTGAGGGACAATGAACCAACGAATACAACTCATCGACAGAGGGCAGTCGCCAATCGTCATAACCTGCAAAATTGGCATTCGGCTGTACGGCCATGCCTAGTTGGTACAGCCCAGCTTCACCCCTGCAGGCATAGTCAGAGCTCCAGGTTTTACTCCATGACTGACCAAGGCTACAGCGCATCCACATCAAACCTGTTTGCGTATCTGTAACGGTACCATCCTGATTGTCGAAGTATCGGGCTCCGATCAATATCTGATCAGGTACTGCAAAGCTACAATTATGTGATGCGAAGCCAGGATCGTAATTATTCCTGTCATACAGATCCCATATGCCATCACTACCCCAGAGTTCAAACTTTTTCATACCCTCTGGGCAACTTGAACAAGCACTTATATCGGCTCGTTCAATTTTAAGTTTTAAATCTTCAAATTTGGCTATTGCTTCAATCGTTTTTTCATAAGCTCTAGGGGCGTTGCTGAATGAAACATCAATTAACGCCTGCTCCGATTGAACCTCTTTACAAATTGACTCAAACGACGCTGTCATCGATTGTATTTGACGATCCTTAATAGTGAACAATCCAACGTAACCAAAAACGAGGACGAAAATTCCTGAGGATAAGACTACACCAGTTGTTGAAAAAAGTTTTTTCCTGTCTTTTTGAATAATCCCGGCAACACCCAAGACAAAGGAAAGAGCCGGAACAGCTCCAGCAAAAAATAGATATGTGTCTGATATATTGTACATCAATATCAAGAAGAACATTACCAACAAAACAAGTGGTAAACCGACAACCATTAGCACAAATGACGCAATACCAAGCTTCGAGTGTTTTTTCTTTTCCATTACTGACTCCTCCACTACCGTCTCCATAGTTTCATATAAGTGATAAAATTGGCCCAGGGAACCGTTGATTATTTATTCAATCAAGATCAATCGTACTGTCTCCAAAAACAACGCCACCGACCAGCTAAATGCTGACGCAGTGGCGTATGATCATCATTACAATGTTGCGCTACTCCCCCCTGAAAACATTAACCTACTGTTGATACCGCATCGATTGGCAGTTGTCAAATGTTGCTATTGCTGTGCCTCGTCCAAAAGAAATTTGCGTAACGACATTTCCTCTCTCATGACGTGAACAATGAAAACCGCACCCTTGTCTTGACGGTAAAATATTCGACATGGCCTGACAAAAATTTCACGATATATCGAGCCTGGAATTTCGAGGGGGACATGTCCCGAATCCGGAAACTGCCCAAGACGATCCACGGTTGAAAATATTCTCTTAACAAGCCCTGCGGCAGCTTCCGGCTTATCCAACGCAATGTAATCTGCGATTTCTTCCAGTTGATCCAGTGCGGGATCCGTCCATACTATTTCAGCCACTTTTGCATCCGCTCTTTGGCCTTCTCATGGGGGGTCGTTCTGCCCTCCAGAATTGCCCTTTCTCCTTTGGACAGTCCTTCCAGCAGCGCTAGCCTGCGTTGCATGAATTCGTAATCCTGAACATCGACCAGGTAAGCGGATGGCTGGCCGTGCTCTGTGATCAGGACCGCCTCCTTGCTCTCATGCAGATCAGCAAGAATTCTGGTCGCTTGACGCTTCAGATTGGTTACAAGCTCAACTTTCATGGGCTACCTCCTTCAAAGTACCACTATAGTATCACTTTTGTCGGTTGATGACTACTCTTGCAACACACAACACACAACGCATACTTATGCCGTTGTTGTGCCTCTTCAATACGATTACAAACGGCGGTTCGCACACCGCCGGGCACCTTACTTTTACTCGGCGGAACCATGGGGACATAACCCGATTGTCACTTAATCGGTTTTGTGTCCCCATGGTTCCCAATACCAGTCCCTTTGATATATGCAGGTGCTTGCGTGTGGTTTTCAAAACCTCCGTATTTGACTGAAGAGGGATAATACTCTGAAGCAAATTGCACTTCACCAGCGGCAGCTTCGCCGTCAACACTGGCAATAAATGCGAGCATGAGATCCGTGCCGGCAGAGACACCAGCAGATGACCATATGTTGCCGTCCTGGACGTAGCGTTGCTCAACAACTGTTACGTCACCAAGTGCACGCAAACGCTCTAAAGAACCCCAGTGAGTCGTTGCCCTCCTTCCCGATAAAAGCCCTGCGGCATGCAGAACAAATGAACCGGTGCAAACCGATAGGACAGCGCGGCAATTTTTTGCTTGCCTGGTAACGAAATCGATCAACACAGGGTTGCTAACTTCAAGACGCGTGCCTTGGCCACCCGGAACCAGCAAGTAGTCAAGTGGAGGACAGGTAGCAAATGAAGCATGTGGGTTAATAGATAGCCCCTTTGCGCAAGTGATTGGTTCCATCGACTGGCCCACAATGATGCAGTTTTCAGGGCCATTGGCATTCTTCCGCCACATGGTGAGCATCTCCCACGGCCCGACAAAGTCGAGTTCCTCGACCTGATTGAAGACAAGGATTCCAAAATTCATAGTAATCTCCGAGGCACACAACGCTGAAGCTCAACTGCGGACGCAGCCCGTCGTGCTACAAGCTTCCTGTTGGACGCTCCTATCTTTTGGGAGCATCAGATAAGCCCTCTCTGACCAAGAAAATCCCATATTGCTAGAGCGCTTGTTTCTTTTCCATTATTTACATGTAACAATTCTTTAAGTTTTAGTGCTTTTGCCTTATAACCCTCATCTTTTAGCACCTCTGATATCTGTTGCCGGATTGTACCGCTTTCCCATTTGCGTCGAGGAATACGGATACCCGCGCCAAATGCTGCAATGTGGTCAAGATTGACCTGTTGTTCCGGTTGTGTCGCCAACCCAATAAGCGGCGTTCCGGAAAAAATGGCCGTTTGGATCGTTCCTTGGCCACCGTGACAAACGACCAGGTCTGCCATGGTGTTGACGAGCATTGCGGGAACAAACGCATCGGTAAGGACAACTCCGTCTCGCCCGCCAAGAATCTTCCGGGCATCCGGGAGGGGACATACGGAAGATGGCGAAAGAATGACGGCATCCCATTGTAATCCAGCACCCGAGGTAAAAACCTCAACGACCTCCAGAAGTTGCTCCCGTGAACCGGAACTCCCCAGCGTGCAAAAAATCTTGGGCCTTGAATTGTCGGGCGCAAAAACTTTCAGGATGGATTCATCGACACCTTCAGAAGAAAGAGGCAATGAAAAAACCGGGCCGGTAAATTTAAAGGTTTCAGGAAAATCTCCGCCGAGATAAAAGTCCCGCAAATCATTGACCAGCGTCATATCCGCTTCAAGCATGTCAAACGTATTTCTCAGCGGCTTCCCCTGCCAGCCCAACTGCCGGGCAGCAAACGCGATATTCCGGTGGCGCAACAATGGCAGGCGGCGTCTGATCGGGCGGGGAATATGGTTAATGATGAATTTTCGGATCTTATGCGGCAAATACGACAGTATTTCGATTTCTTCGGGAGCATCCGGCATAACGTCAAACAAATTCTCGTGGAGCGGAAGAGGGATAAAACAGATTCCCGGAATCTGCTTGCTCAGCATCCTCCGCGCAATAGAACCAAACGGCCAAAACCCATGCAGGACGATGTCCGGCATGATCTCGTTATACGCTTTGATTTCCCCCTTCAACAATTCACAGGCAATGGAAAGTTCACCGACAAATTCGCCAGGTTTCATCTTTAAGTCCTGATGTAACCCAACGCCACTCATGGGAGGATCGGCCTTGAAGATTTCAAACCCCATGTTCATGGCTCGTTTTTCGAAGCGGCTTCCCCGGGAGAGGAAAATAATCCGCGTGCGAACGCCTTGAGGTTGGTGTTCAACAATCCCTTGCGCTATTTCTAAAGCCCTTGTTGCATCACCGGCATCCTGAAAAACGGTTCCAACGGCAATTGTGATCGTTTTCGACATCGCCCTTCACTTCCAAGTTATCCGGCATGAATGCTCAAAAGGTATATTGTGTTTATGTGTTTATGTGTTTTTTCGCCCGACGCTTATATAACGGCGACATGAGCTTGCGTGGCCCACCGAACTGTTCATAATATTGCAGAAGTATTTTACGTCCGCTCGATGGACTGCGAGAGACACCAGGAAAGGGGAACTGACAAGAGCACTGGCTATTCACTGAGATAAATCGCCACGCGCTCTTTCCCCTTGCCAATGTTTTCTCGCTTTAGTCGAATGGGTCCGATTTCCCCGGTACGGCGAACATGGGTTCCACCACACGGAACGCGCGAAAACCCCTCAATCTCCCAATAGCGCCTTTCGTTTTCCTCATCATCAAATCCTGTGCGGATCTCCAGATTGGAAGCGATGATCCGATTGGCATCTTCAGCGAATTGGGGCAACAGAGGCGAGATACTCACAGGCCAGGAAAAATCAATCCTGGCCTTATTCTGAGCAATATGAGCCCCGACCTTATTGATTCCATCAAGCCCCTTGTAGAAAAGCTCCAATACGAGCTCTGCAGCGAAATGTAGACGCATCAGCCGGTACCGCCTAACCCAGTCGATCCCGATTTGAACCCTCTGGCCGATAGCCAACCCATGATCAGGTAGGAGCGTGTAAATAATTTCAAGGCCTTCCTTTCTGGCCGAGAGAACTTCAACCCCTCCAATGCTTCCCTGGTCGCCCTCCTGTCCACCAGAAGCCACAAAGAAAATAGTGGAATCGAGCGTGATCTCAGGGCCAATGGAGGACGTAACCGTAGCCTCATGATTTGTGCAGTAAGGGTCAATCCAAAATGTTTTCTGCGTCATGGGTGCCCCTCTTGTTCATTCACAGCCTAACGCAGAGAGAACCGGCAGCAAGCAAACTGGTACTTGCGGGGAGGCACCCTTTTACGCCCAGGCTAGTCGAAGCCACAAAACGTATGTGATTGCTGTCAGGTTTATTAAATTGTTAGTGCAACTTACTGGTTTATTGATACTTTTTTATTATGCGAGATGCTGCGCGTACCTTTTTAATAAAATGTCTTCTATATTTTGCCTTGAGTCCAAAACAGATAGAACATAAACCGATGACTCACGAACCCTATACATGATTCGCCATGGTTTTATTATCATTTCGCGATATTGCGTTATGCCATGTTCGTATAATTCTGGGACGATTCGGCAACATTCAGGCGAATGATACAACTCAGATACTTGGGTTTTAATTTTTTCCAGGATTTTTAAGGCGTTACTTGGGCTGCTCTGAGCAATATATTCGTATAGCGGCACCAGTTTTCTTGGACACTGAATTGGGGTAAATTCCCCGTGTCCAA